>OFGJ01000222.1_pt1 | contig 54859 bp, 43 predicted proteins | sample 1521731 | NCBI WGS metagenome assembly OFGJ01 (sample SAMEA3504126, study PRJEB24116) | mouse gut metagenome | biome: mouse gut; feature: mouse-associated habitat; material: faeces | place: Denmark | collected 2011 | reverse complement strand
CTACTATTCTTTTTCTTCCGTGGGGTATCAAACTTTTATGCATGTCAATAAAAATCATGTACTTAAGATTGAGAATACATACAAGAGTAAATCTTTGATAAGCATAGCACAAATGGCTATACCAACAAGCAATCCGGCAGATACTATGCCGATAAAGATTCAGTCGTGCCTTATGGCTTCTATCCTGCTGCAAACACTCCTGAATATAGAAACGAGCATTGGACTATCGGGGGTAAACTTAAGATGTTTACTAATTGGCAACATTGAGAATTGTCAGAATTAAGAAACGAGATGCAACTCAATAATATCGCAGAAGCTGAAATCGCAAGAGAAGCATTGCGCAAAATCGTACCAATGTTCAACGAACTCCTGATTGGACAGAAGGTAACGTACAACCGTGATTATAAGAATAATTTAGCTTCAACGATTCTTCATGAACTTGCTGAGATTAGAACAATTGTTGAATTAGCAAAAAACACTGTAAAATGGGAACATTTTCAGTTTTATGCTGATTTATTGGATTGTCTGATTGAAGAAGGTGCAAATCATAATTACTGGTGCAATAATTACTATCGTGCGATGAAAGAAGTGATTCCCTATGGTTGCATTCTTACGCGACTACACAAATTACAAAAGCGTGAATCAACTAATCCGGCAACGAATATTGAATACTTACATCGCGTTCTTAAAATAGCACCTGGAAATAGTGGTCTGTGGTTCCTTTTAGGGATTAATACATTGCGTAACGGGGATAGCGTTTTAGCCATAAATTGCTTTCTGAGATCTCTTGAATGGGAAAGAATACAAAATATTCATTTGCAAATAGGAGTGATTCAATATATTATTAAAGAGAGGTTAAACATAGACATAGATGTAAGCGAAATAGCACCATTAGCACCATTCATTGATAAATACTAATATACGGCGCAGCTTTTGCGATGATATCAACACATCAGGCAACAATATAGAAACATTTGTCAGACGTAAATAATGGCGTTCATATTCTAACAACTGAAATAAGTTAAAGGTAAAAATGAATAATTTATCGGCTTATATCAACGGACATTTACATAGTAATAAATGGCCATATATACACTTCACATCAGATGATTATGAAGTTTTTAAAATCGGTGTGTTTGGCAGATACCAAACAATGGCTCTTTATATATACGTTCCAATATATGATGAAACCAGATATTTTATGGAATGTTCTTGTCTTGAATTTGCATATCGTCCCAACGCAGAGCAAGGCAATTTAAAACAGTCCTCATCAAATATTCAAAAAACAAATATTGAGGGGGTTGGCATCGTTTTCTCAAATGAACGAGTTGACATTGACAAATACGATGACATGACGTTTATCCAAGATTTTGATTCTATAGTCAATGCATGTGACGAATACAATGGCGAGCAGACATTCCCCACAAGTTTGTGTGATGAATGGTTATCGTTCATTCAAGATTTGTCCAATATAACTTTTTCAGCAGCCAATTGCAATATGCCTAATGCACAAGAGACTAATTCAGCACTTATAACGGCGATTGCACGAGATATGGGATTGGAGAATAAGTTGGAGCTTTTCCGATCTTCGGAAGCAGATTTTATGAAATATCCATATTACCCCACAGACTTATGCAATCAGCAAAAATACATAAAAGGTTTACTACGTGCTGTTTTTACGCTGGAACAAATAGCCTATGAGAGAAGTTTTACGTTGACATCTAACAACATCGTTTTCATGGCGATGCGAGGAATGGGGATTAGACAACATGAACGAGATAAAATAATTATCACAGCATTTGAGAATTTCAAAAATCATTTCCCATTAAAGCAATATGAAGACATATTACAGTCTTATCTCTATATGTCTAATGATGAAAACAGAGCAATGCTTTTATTTGAAAATGAAGGGATTGTCTGCGAATAGAAATCTTAGAATCTTTTTAGCAACAAATTTGACAACGTACCTTTTTGCGATAAATTTTATTAAGGTATCTATTTAATGTGCCACTATTAAAACATAATCAAATATCTCAATATGATAAAAATATACATTGACATTGATGGAGTAATTCTTACAAAGAAAAATACTCAAAAAGCAGACTACGCCGAAGAATTTATACGATTTATTTCCAATTCTTTTGACTGTTATTGGCTAACAACCCACTGCAAAGGTAAAGCAAAAACTGCTATGGAATATTTAACACCATATTTTGATAACGAAACCTTGACACTTTTAGCAAAATTTAAACCTACAAATTGGAATACTCTCAAAACCGAATCCATAGATTTTAATGCAGAATTTTATTGGATAGATGATTGTCCGTTTTTAGCAGAAAGAGAGGTATTATTAAAGTACAACGTTTTAGATCGATTGATAATTGTAAACCATTCCAATCCTATGGAACTTATGAAAATTACAACGATGATATCTTCTTCCTGATTCGTTGATAGTCTATGTTCACAAGAATACGGTAATCCTTGACGGAGATACCCTAAACACATCAGGCAACGATATAGAAATATTTGTCAGACGTAAATAAAAGACAGCGTACCTTTTTGCGATAAATCGTCTTTTATAAGGATAAGTCAGAAAATGTACGCTACATTTGAAATCATGCAAAAACGAGGTAAATTCATTATAAGGACAGCTATCACTATTGTTTCTGCTGTAGTTTTGGTTATTGTTGTATGCAATGTAACTGTAACTATCAAGACACAAAGTAGATGCTATGATAGTATCGAAGAGATTCCATATAATGAATATGGTCTATTGCTTGGCACCTCTCCAATTACGCCACAAGGAGATCACAACTATTACTATGACAATCGCATAAAAGCGACCGCCGAATTGTACCATAAGGGCAAAATAAAGCGGATTATTGCAAGTGGCGGTGATTATTCCGAGCAAGGAGGATGCAATGAAGTGATTGCTATGCGAGATTCACTTATGGCTTACAATATACCTGACAGTGCGATTCTATTGGATTATAACGGCACTCGCACACTCAACTCAATTAAGCAAGCAAAGAATACTTATGCTCTTGATTGTGCCACAATCATATCCCAAGAATATCATAATGAACGAGCCATATTTCTTTCAAACCGTTATGACATTAAAGCTATCGCATATAACGCTAAAACACCGATGATTATAAATAAGCTGATAAAGAATAATTTAAGGGAATATCTCGCAAGAGTTAAAATGTTTATTGATTTTTTTTGAGTAAAAATGAATGGCATCCCTAATAAGATGCACCAACCCCAAGAGATAGGGTTTATTGGCCATTTTCAAACGGTTTTAACGGCCAGAGCGTCACTATATTAGGAATAATCACTATATTTGCGATTAGAGACAATGGCCTATGAAACTGATTGAGCTAAACTTACAACGTATTATTGACCTTTGCCGCCGGCATTAGGTCAAGTCGCTTGCTGTATTTGGGTCTATACTTACAGATCGATTCAACGACCAGAGTGATGTTGACTTGCTTGTGGACTTTGAGCCGATCGACCCTGATAAGTTCGATTACGTTACCAACTTCTTTGACCTACAGGATTCTTTAGACGCACTTCTGAAAAGAAAAGTTGATTTGGTGGTAGGTAGCGGTTTGAGAAACAAATACTTCATCAACAACGTGAATCGCACAAAACAAGTGATATATGGATGAGAATATTCTGAAGTATCTTGAAGATGTGCGGATGGCGTGTGAGGACGTTGAGCAGTTCTTTGCCAACTATCCTAACCGCTTTGACGTGTTTTACAATGACCGCCTGATGATTCGTGCAGTTGAACGTATCCTTGCCGAATACGAGGAACAGTACAATCGTGAAATAGAATAATATTCGTTGCTCAGATGAAAGGCGTCCGCGACCGGAACTTCTTCATATTCCGAATCGTCAAACTATACGCCTAAGTGAGTAGTAATTGGTCTAAATGAAAATAGCTTCAAGCCGTATGGCTTGAAGCTATCTGCTTTGTTTCATTTTGTCGGGGTGACTAGACTCGAACTAGCGACCTCACGCCCCCCAGACGCGTACTCTAACCAACTGAGCTACACCCCGATTATTTCTGAAAAGCGATGCAAAAGTAGAGAGTTTTTTTCATATCTGCAAATATTCGAACCAGAAAATCGCAGCTATTAACATCAGTTAACATACGCATTATTTTTAGATAGGATCATATCTCAAACATATCCGCGTCAGGAATCTTTGCCCGCTCAGGCGTTTCGCCAAATATTTCCTCAACTGTAAAACTGATTTTAAGCACCTTACCTTCCGGATTGCAATATATAAACGACTGCCCTTCTATGCCGAGGGGTGCCATCTGCTCCAGGCATTTCTTGTTTTCATCCGATGACACCACTTCCCAAAGATGCGCTATGGTTTCCGTGGTGTCCATACCATCTATCGTTTCATCATCGGTATCGAGCATATATATCATTTCGATATAGGGAGCATTGTAGCGCATCTCTGCTTTAAGAATTCCGGATTCGGCAAGCTCGTCCTCGTCAAAGGCATTATTGGCCGACTCGATATACATGTCAAGCGCAAGTTTAGCCTTGTCGGTATCCGTCTCTTCGCGTTCGCGCAGCAGTTCATCCCAGGATATATTCAGCACACGCTGTGCTCCGGATACGGAGCGCAGGTCTATCTTTATGCCGAGCAGCTTCAGGTCTGATCCGATACGCTTCAGTATATTGAAATAGAAAGGCGAACCCATCTCGCCCAATATGCCCCGCACCATCAGGTCCTTCAGTTTGACATCAGATATACCCGACATTATCAGAGCGTCAAGATCGGTACGCATCATGGCCATGGTTATATACCGCCCGTCAAGCCGGGCACCGGCCCACGTCATATCCTCTTCGTCAGCAGCCCCCTGACGCATACCGATATCGAACTGCGCTATCAGTTCATTCAACGCCATATTCTTATCTATCCCGAACTCTTCCACACCACCAGTGTGCATGGCTCTGTACTCTTCAGGAGTGACTATCACCGATGCCACCACTTCCCGTTCGTTGGAATAACGTCCCTGAACATTATATCCGGCCCTGGTAAGCAATCCGCACAGAAATTCGGCCGAACGCACCCCTGCCTCACCTTTGGCCCGGGCATTCAGAGCCATAGTGTAGCGCAGCAGTTCCCTGACGCCCTCTTCTGAACCGATATTAAACTGCGGAATAGTGACATCTATGGTGAAGCAGTCATTGTCCACCGACAGCTCCATGGCCATATCCTTGAGCTTCATTTTATCAAGAGCCCCGACATTAATAGTCCAGTTAGTGAGCGTCACCATTGAATCCACCAACTGACGCGCCTGTTCACGTGTGATATCATCAAACCCCTCTCCCTTCGCCGCAAAAGAGCAAGCAAACATGACCAGACATAACAAGATTTTCACGCACTTCATATTATTTCCCGATTATATTTCAATTGATTACAAATATAATCGTTAGAGAGCAATCTCTATGTGACAAATGTCCCACCATCAAAAATATTAGCACATTTTAACACCGTCATAAACCAACAGAAAGCTGCTCAGGATATTTGCATTTCGGTTATTTTTTTGTACCTTTGTTTGCTTTTCAGCGCCTCTTCGGGAGGCATTTTCCTCCGATGGAAATCAAAAGCACCGAATTTGAAACAAAAATCTGACAATGGCAGAATTAGAAGAAGAATATAGTGCGAGTAACATTCAGGTACTCGAGGGACTGGAAGCCGTGCGCAAGCGCCCGGCTATGTACATAGGAGATATTTCGGTAAAGGGATTGCATCATCTGGTATACGAGGTGGTTGACAACTCTATCGACGAAGCTCTCGCCGGCTATGCCACACATATTGATGTGACTATCAATGAAGACAACTCAATAACCGTTGTCGACAATGGTCGAGGCATCCCGGTTGACATGCACGAAAAGGAGCACAAGAGTGCGCTGGAAGTGGTTCTGACAGTGCTCCACGCCGGCGGTAAGTTTGACAAAGGGTCATATAAGGTATCAGGCGGTCTGCACGGTGTAGGCGTGTCCTGTGTCAACGCCCTATCGTCATATCTGCGTGCCGAAGTTCACCGCGGCGGCAAGGCTTATGTCCAGGAATATGCCTATGGCAAGCCCACCACAGAGCTTCAGGTAAAAGGCGAAAGCGACAATACCGGTACCAGCATCACCTTCCTGCCCGACAACAAGATATTTACCGTAACCATATACGACTACAACACGCTGGCCAACCGTCTGCGTGACCTCGCATTCCTCAATGCCGGCATAACCCTCACTCTCACCGACAAGCGTGAGGTGAACGAAGAGGGTGAGGCAAGAAGCGAAACATTCTATTCTCGCGAGGGCCTACGCGAATTTGTCCAGTATATCGACTCCAACAAGGAGAGCCTTATTGACGATGTGATTCATCTGAACACGGAGCGCCAGGGCATACCGGTGGAAGTAGCTCTTACCTACAACACCACCTACAATGAAAATGTCTACTCGTTTGTCAACAACATCAACACCATAGAGGGCGGTACCCACCTCACCGGTTTCCGCCGCGGCCTCACCTCGACATTGAAGAAATATGCCGAGGACAACAAGATGCTCGAAAAGGTGAAGATAGACGTGGCATCCGATGACTTCCGCGAAGGTCTGACAGCCGTTGTGTCGGTAAAGGTCATGGAACCCCAGTTTGAAGGTCAGACAAAGACAAAGCTTGGCAACAATGAAGTGATCGGAGCCGTACAGACTGCCGTGAGCGAGGCTCTCCGCTACTATCTGGAGGAACATCCCCGTCAGGCCAAGACTATTGTTGAGAAAGTGATACTTGCCGCCCAGGCCCGCCACGCCGCCTACAACGCCCGCGTAAAGATTCAGCGCAAATCGCCGCTGAGCGGAGGCGGACTTCCCGGCAAATTAGCCGACTGCTCAAGCCGCACAGCCGAGGACTGCGAGCTGTTCCTCGTCGAAGGTGACTCCGCAGGCGGAACTGCCAAGCAGGGACGTGACCGTACATTCCAGGCCATCCTTCCCCTGCGCGGTAAGATTCTGAATGTGGAGAAAGCCATGGACCACAAGATATTTGACAATCAGGAAATCACCAGCCTGTTCCGTGCCATGCGCGTCACAATAGGTACTGATGAGGATCCGAAAGCTGTCAATATATCGCGTCTGGCATATCATAAGATCATCATCATGACCGATGCCGATGTGGACGGTAGCCACATAGCCACACTGCTTATGACATTCTTCTTCCGCCGCATGCGTCCCGTGATTGAGAACGGCTATCTGTACCTTGCCACTCCCCCGCTCTACAAATGCACCCGTGGCAAAGTGGAGGAGTACTGCTGGACCGACCAGCAGGTGCAGCAATTCATTGACCGGAACGGCGACAAGACAAAAGTTCAGCGCTATAAAGGTCTGGGTGAGATGAGTGCCGAAGAGCTCCGCGACACTACCATGTCGCCTGAAAAACGTCTGCTCAAGCAGGTCAACATCAGCGATGCGGCAGAAGCTGACCGCATATTCTCAATGCTCATGGGCGAGGATGTAGCTCCGCGCCGTGACTTCATAGAAGCGAACGCCAACTACGCCAATATCGACGCCTGATCCACCACAGTCCGGCCTCACCGGCCCGGGACAGGCACAATAATAGCACAAGGGCGAGCGTAATACCTGCGGCTAATAAAAGCCGGCGGGGATTACGCTCGCTTAACATTTTAACCTCCCCGGGCGTTAAATAATCAAATAACTCATAACCATATGAAGAAAAAAGAAACAACTACATCAAGAAAAGCCCCGAAGGATCTGCATTCGGCCGTTCTTGGATATATATCACAACAGAAGAACAATACCTTCAACTATAAGCAGGTGGCCTACGCCATCGAGGCAGACAGCGCCGGTGCCCACCGTGCGATAGCGCTTCTGCTGGCCGAGATGGCCTTTGACGGCGACCTGATAGAGGTAGCACCCGGAAAATACAAGGCTCCGCAGCGCAACAATGTTACTACCGGTACATTCGTACGCCGCTCCAACGGCAAGAACAGTGTGCTTACCGACGAGGACGGCGAGTCAATATTCGTGGCCGAGCGGAATTCCATGCACGCCCTCAACGGCGACAAGGTGCGCATCATCATAGCCGCACGCCGCCGGGGTGTGGAACCTGAAGCCGAAGTAATAGAAATCATCGAGGAGAAAGAGCAGACATTCATAGGCACCCTCAACGTGGACCGCCAGCTCGCATACCTGCAGACCGACTCCAAATTCCTGGCTACCGATATTATAATCCCCCGCAACAAACTGCGCGGAGGACGCACCGGACAGAAAGCTATAGTGCGCATCACATCATGGCCTGACGATGCCAAGAATCCGATAGGCGAGGTGATAGATATCCTTGGCCAGACGGGTGAGAACACTACGGAGATGCACGCCATTCTGGCTGAATTCGGACTACCGTACCGTTATCCGGCAAACGTTGAGCAAGCCGCCGACCGCATCGGCGCAGGCATCACTGACGAAGTAGTGGCTCAGCGTCTGGACATGCGCGATGTCACCACATTCACCATCGACCCGAAGGATGCGAAAGATTTTGACGATGCGCTCTCAATACGCACCCTCCCCAACGGCAACTACGAAGTGGGGGTACATATAGCCGACGTGACCCACTACGTGCACCCCGACACAATAATTGACAAGGAGGCTCAGAAACGCGCCACATCGGTATATCTTGTCGACCGCGTGGTACCGATGCTTCCCGAGCACCTCAGCAACGGCATATGCTCCCTGCGCCCCGACGAGGACAAGCTCACTTTTTCATGCATATTTGAGATGACTGCCAATGCAAAGGTGGTCAATTCGAAGATAGCACGTACCGTGACCCGGAGTAACCGCCGATTTACCTACGAGGAGGCTCAGGATGTAATAGAATCCGGCGCCGGCGATTATGCCGAGGAGATTCTGGCACTCGACTCAATGGCCAAGATACTCCGAAAGAACCGCTACGACAACGGGTCTGTAGAATTTGATCGCGCCGAAGTCAGATTTGACATAAATGAAGTGGGACATCCTACCGGTGTTTACTTCAAGGAATCAAAGGACGCCAACAAACTTATCGAGGAGTTCATGCTTCTGGCCAACCGCACTGTGGCCACCACCATAGGCCATCCCGAAGGCCGCCGCAAAGCCAAGGCATTCGTTTACCGCGTACATGACCAGCCCGACACCGGCAAACTGATGGAACTCGCCAGAATAGCGCGCTCGTTCGGCTACCGCATACGCGAAACCGGCAAACCGGCCGATATCAACAAGTCAATCAACCGTATGCTTGCCGACGTAAAGGGAAAAGCCGAGGAAAATTTCCTCTCCACCCTTGCCATCCGCTCTATGGCAAAAGCTATCTACACCACAACAAACGTAGGCCACTACGGCCTTGGATTTGACTACTACACTCACTTCACCTCGCCTATCCGCCGCTATCCCGACATGATGGTCCACCGCCTGCTCGAACGCTATCTGTCAGGCGGCCGAAGCGTCAATCAGCCCAAGCTTGAGGAACAGTGCAAGCACTCAAGCGACATGGAACAGTTGGCCGCCAATGCCGAACGCTCGTCCATCAAGTACAAGCAGGTTGAGTATATGGCCGACCACATGGGCGAAGTGTTTGAAGGCGTCATTTCCGGAGTCACCGAATGGGGCCTATATGTAGAACTGAACGAAAACCTTTGCGAAGGACTCGTCCCGGTTCGCGATCTGGCCGATGACTACTATGACTTTGACGAGAAGAACTTCTGCCTGGTAGGACGCCGTCGCGGCGTGCGCTATCGTCTTGGCGATGATGTGAAGGTACGCGTGGCTCGCGCCAGCCTTGAGAAAAAGCAGCTTGACTTCGTGCTCATTGATGACCGCGGTCCGGCTATAGGCGAGGATGAAAAAGGGCGAAAGGCAGGCGTCAAGGAAATCCTTGCGGAAAGTCCGTCACGCCGACGCTCGAAACAGAAAGCCCGTTCACGCTCACGCCGCCGGTAATTAACCATGGACAATATCATAACCATTGACATTGACCGCTTGAAAATATATGCCCACCACGGCGTCCTTGATCAGGAACGCCGTGTGGGCAATATGTTTGAGGTCTCACTGCGTCTGTGCTGCGACGCGACAGATGCTGTCTGTTCCGACAATCTGGAAGGCACGGTCAACTATGCCGAGGTAATACAGGAAGTAGAGCTTCAGATGAACACCCCCTCGCAGCTGCTTGAGCATGTGGCCGGACGAATCCGCCAAGCTCTCACCGCACGCTTTCCAATGATTAAGTCAGGCACAGTAAAGGTCACTAAGATTACCCCCCCAGTATCATCGCAATTGGCATCCGTTTCCGTCAGCCTCAGCTGGTAACCGGGCTCCTCCTACAAAACACGAAAGGCACGCTGTAAAGTACAGCGTGCCTTTCGCTTTATTATTATCGGATAGAGCTGTTGGATCAGCCGCCGAAATTATCGTAGTGAATGTTTTCGGGATCAACGCCGAGGCTGTCAAGCATACCTTCCACAGCCTTGCTCATCGGGCCGGGACCGCACATATAGTACTCGATATCCTCCGGATTCTCGTGATTCTTAAGATAGGTATCGTAGATAACCTGATGTACAAATCCGGGAGTGTACTTCACACCTGCGGCATCGGCGGCCGGGTCAGGACGGTCAAGCGCAAGATGGAAATGGAAGTTGGGATACTCCTTCTCCAGATTCAGGAAATCGTCAAGATAGAACACTTCGTTAAGCGCACGCGCACCATAGAAATAATGCATCTCACGGTCACGGGTGTGAAGCGTCTTGGTCATATGCATGATCTGCGCACGCAGCGGAGCCATACCGGCGCCACCACCTATCCACATCATCTCCTTCTTAGAGTCAAAAATCGGATGGAAGTCACCGTAGGGGCCACTCATCATCACCTTGTCGCCGGGCTTGAGAGTGAATATATAGCTGGATGCTATACCAGGCATCACGTCCTGGAATCCCACCTCAGGCTTCGGCTTGAAGGGGGGTGTAGCGATACGCACGGTCAGCATGAAGCGGTCGCCCTCGGCAGGATAGTTGGCCATTGAATATGCACGCACGGTGGTTTCATCGTTATGACACTTCAGAGTGAAGAGTCCGAACTTCTCCCATGCCGGCAGATATTCATCGCCAATCAGAGCCTTGTCGATATCCTTGTCGTAGTCCATTGAGTACGGGGGTATCTTGATCTGGGCGTATGAACCGGGAATAAAGTCCATGTGTGCGCCCTCAGGGAGAGCCACGATAAACTCCTTGATAAATGTAGCCACATTTTTGTTTGACACTACAGTACATTCATACTCCTTGATGTCAAGCACAGACGAGGGCACCTCTATCTTCATATCTTCCTTGACTTTCACCTGACAGGCCAGACGCCAATGGTCCTTGATCTGCTTGCGTGAGAAGTGTACTGCTTCAGTAGGAAGAATGTCACCGCCCCCTTCAGGCACCTGCACCTTGCACTGCCCGCAGCTACCCTTACCGCCGCATGCCGACGGGAGGAATACGTTGCAGTCAGCCAGTGTGGACAACAGAGGCTTTCCGGAATCGGCGCTTATGTCAGTGTCGCCATTGATATTGATGTTCACCTTGCCTGAATGCACCAGATAGCGCTTGGCTATAAGGAGCAGTGCCACAAGCAGGAGTGTAATCACAAGAAACATGCCTACGGCTGTAAGAACAGTCAATGTTGCCGTAGATACTTCTGCCATTATAAGATTCGTAGTCATATCCTTCAAATTTTAATGCCAAGGAAACTCATGAAAGCGATTCCCATAAGAGCTGTGAGAATAAAAGTGATACCGGTTCCACGCAGAGGAGCGGGGATATTGGAGTAAGTGGCGAGGCGTTCACGTATAGCCGCAACCGCCACAATGGCAAGAAGCCAACCTATACCCCATCCTGCGCCGGCGCAGAAAGCGGTGCCCACGTTTGCAAACCCGCGCTGCTGCATGAACAGTGAGCCACCGAGTATGGCACAGTTCACAGCTATAAGCGGAAGGAATATACCCAGCGATGAATATAGCGCCGGAGCATACTTTTCGACAGCCATCTCCACAAGCTGTGTCATCGATGCAATGACAGCTATGAACATTATCAGCGACAGGAAGCTGAGGTCAACCGATGCATATTCCGGTCCGAGCCATGTCAGCGCTCCCTTGCTGAGCACATACGTGTTCAGCAGATAGTTGATGGGGAGTGTGATGACAAGCATGAACGTAACCGCCACACCGAGGCCGAGCGCCGTCTTCACATTCTTTGATACCGCCAGAAACGAGCACATGCCCAGAAAGTAGGCGAATATCATATTGTCGATAAATATCGAGCGTATGAATAGATTTAGATTTTCCATCGTAGTCAGAGAAATCAAGGGATTTGATGTGTAAAATTAGGGCTCGTTTCAGTCCTCCTGAAGTTCCTTGTTGCATGCACGCTGAACCCAGATGATGCAAGCCACCACTATAAGTGCCATGGGGGGAAGAATCATCAGGCCGTTGTTGACATATCCGGCTTCATAGAAGCTCTGCGGCACCACCTGATAGCCAAGCAGCGTACCGCTTCCGAGCAGTTCACGGAAGAAAGCCACTATCACAAGTATAAGTGTGTAGCCAATACCGTTGCCTATGCCGTCAAGGAATGACGGCCACGGCTTGTTGGCCATGGCGAATGCTTCCAGACGTCCCATCAGGATACAGTTGGTGATAATAAGACCAATGAACACCGACAGCTGCTTGCTCACATCGTAGGTGTAAGCTTTCAGAAGCTGATCGACGATGATTACCAGACCGGCCACCACTACAAGCTGGACTATGATTCGGATGTTAGTAGGGATAGTGTTGCGTATCAGCGATATGATGACGTTGGAGAACGCCAGCACGGCTATCACCGATATACCCATCACTATAGCCGGCTCCAGCTTGGCTGTCACGGCCAGTACGGAACAGATGCCGAGCACCTGCACTACTACCGGATTATTTTTTGAGAACGGGTTGAAGAACACCGAACTGTTGCTTATCTTTTCTGCCATATCGATATATTATGGAGTGTTATTTACTTAAGTTGGTAAGGAACATCCGGTAAGGAGTCAGGCAGTTTGACAGCATCTCGCTGACACCCTTGCTGGTGATGGTACCTCCGGACACGCCGTCAACGTAGTCTTCATCGCCCAGAGGCTTCGACCCGGCCTTGACAACAGCTATCGGAGCGAAATTGCCGTTCTTTATCACCTGCTTGCCGTCAAACTGACCGCTGAAAGCCGGCTTCTCAATTTCAGCACCGAGTCCGGGAGTTTCACCCTGATGTGCGAAATAGGCACCGTAGACGGTACTTCCGTCAGCATCGAAAGCTACATAGCCCCATATCGGGCCCCACAGTCCGGCTCCATATACCGGAATGATATATTTAAGCGCTCCGTCTGCAAGGCGGCAAGTGTACACGGGAAGTTCACGCGAAGCATCGGGAAGTTTGCTCTGAGCCTCGACATCCACATCGAAAGCCTTGGTATCGACCTTGGCTCCCTCGCTGTCGTACACATTCTGCTCTATGATGCAGCTGTCAAATGTGGATATCACCTTGTCAGCCTCGGGAGTGATATGCACCGCTGCAAGAATCTGCTTCATCTTGTCGGCATCAGCATTATCCTGCTGCTTGCTCTTAAGCGACATGGAGGTAGCCGCCAGGGCCACACCCACCACAAGTACCATCACCACGATATAGATGATGGTATATATATTGCTCTGCTTATTGATAGCCATAATCACGCTTGCTGTTTGAGGCGACGCATGCGCCGGTTAATATTGGCCTGCACCACACAGTAGTCAATCAGAGGTGCGAAGGCGTTCATCAGAAGGACTGCCAGCATGGCTCCTTCGGGATAGCCGTTGTTGTACACTCGGATAATAACCGCTATCACACCCACAAGAAAACCGTAGATGTACTTGCCCACGCCTGTACGGGCGGCAGTGACAGGGTCAGTGGCCATGAATACGGCGGCAAAGGCAAATCCACCATACACGAGCTGATCAAGCGGAGCGAGGAATGAGCCGGGATAGAGCGGAGTCTGGAACAGATTGGCTACCCAACCCATAAACAGACCGCCGGCCACAACTGAAAGCATTATACGCCAGCTGGCTATACCGGTAAAGAGCAGTATCAGCGCTCCGATAAGCACGCAGAGGGTAGATGTTTCGCCAAACGATCCCGGGATAAGACCGATAAACGCATCGAGTGTGCTGAGCTTCTCTCCTACGATATTGGTAAGTTCAAGCGCACCGCCGGTATGATTGGCAATCTGTCCGAGAGGAGTGGCTCCTGATATGCCGTCGGCAAAGTTGACTGTACCGCCTATACCGCATATCGGCTCAGATGAAATAAACACGCGGTCGCCGGACATATAGCTCGGATAGCCGAAGAACAGTACCGCACGGGCTGTGAGAGCCACATTGAATATATTGAATCCGGTACCTCCGAACACCTCCTTGACAAATATCACAGAGAAGGCGGTGGCCACTGCAAGCATCCATATAGGAGTTTCGATAGGGCATATAAGCGGAATAAGGATACCGGTCACCAGGAATCCCTCCTGAATCTCCTCCTTACGCCACTGCGCTACAACGAATTCAATTCCGAGGCCTACTACATAAGTGACAACGATACGGGGCAGGATGGCCAGAAATCCGTAAGCCATCAGGCTCCAGAACGGGAAAGTTTCGGCTCCCGAACCGAGGAAGTTCTGGTAGCCGGTGTTGTACATTCCGAACAGCAGGCAGGGCATCAGCGCCAGCACCACTATTATCATCACACGCTTCGAGTCAAGGCTGTCATGCACATGCGTGCCGCCCGGCTTCGAGGTGGAGTTCGGGGTGTACAGAAACGTTTCAAACCCGTCAAACACCGACTGGAACGCATGCAGCTTCCCTCCGGGTTCGAAATTGGGTTTAATGCGGTTCAGATATTTTCTAAGCATTGTTTCTGAATATGATTGTATTGTTAATTTTTACTCAAGCTCTTTGCGCAGATAGTCAAGGCCGTCACGCACAGCCTTCTGAATCTCTATCTTCGAGGGATCGGCATATTCGCAGAGCGCGAAATCCTCCGGTGCCACCTCGTAGATGCCGAGCGCCTCCATCTTGTCGATATCCTTTGACAGGATAGCCTTCAGCAGATACTCGGGAAGAATGTCCATCGGGAACATATCGTCGTACACACCTGACATTATCATGGCACGGCGTCCGCCTAACAGACGGGCATCGGGAGCGAAACGCTTTCCGGGGATAAAACGCGACGGGAACGAACGGTTGACGCTCATCTTGCCCGGGCGCATCGAAGCCCATCCCATGAATTCATCGGCATCGTCACCTTCGGGGATGACTGTTATCTGACGATAGGGATAGTGCAGATAACCTTCGGGGTCAACCGCCACACCTGTCAGAACATTGCCGGCTATTATACGGTGATGACGACCATCGGCCTTCACGTTGCCACTGAGTATCGGAGCTATAGCCGCTCCGGCCTGAGTTGCAGCTATGTAGCCGGTTTCCACTTCAGAACCGGTCACGGCAACATTCACATCCCAGTCAGCCTCACCTGTGCGCACAAGCTTGCCTACACGTGCGAGGGTCACGATATCAAGCGTCCAGATTACCTCACCCTTATTGACAGGGGCAATATTTGCGGCCTGCACACCGGCATTTCCCGCAGGATGCGGACCGTTGACTATATAGTGTACCGCCTCGGTAGGAACCGCTATCTGCGAATCCTTCCGTGTGCTTATATAAATATGTCCATCAGTAAGCTTGGCAAGCGCACGCACACCACACTCTATATCCTCAGCGCGGTCAGCCACCATACGTTCGAGCGAAGGAGCCAGCGGAGCTGAATCAAAAGCGGTTACAAAGATATCGCGCGGACGTATATCCACACGCGGCACTATATCGTAGGGGCGCTGGCGCATCATGGCCAGCAAACCTGCCTGAGCTATGGCAGCAAGGATAGCTTCGGCATTATCAGCCACTTTCACGGCATCTCTTGCCACAGGCTCTGCCGAGCGGCGCACCTCCACCCGGATGATTTTACGGCGGTCGCCGCGCACTACGCGCTCCACCACACCGTCAATCGGCGACACGAGCTTGACCTGTTCCTGAATTTTATCGCGGAGCAGCGGCGAACCGCATGCCACCGTATCGCCCTCCTTCACTTCGAGCTTGGGCACAAACCCGGGAAAATCGTCCGGGGTGACGGCGACAGCATCAGCCTCAATATGCCGGATTTCCGCATCATCCGGAAGCCCGCCGGCAAGCTTGAGGTCGAGTCCCCGCTTGAGATTAATCACATTGTCCATTTTACAAAAGAGTGGTTAGGATACATTATTGCGCAAAGTTACCGATAATTTTTAGATTGTTAATAAAATATAAAGAAAAAAAGAGCGGATAAATGTTAACAATTTCCATAAAATGCATATCTGATAAAACAAAATCAAAATTTAGAGGACAAAAATTTTGAAAGTTGAAAAAGTATCAATACTTTTGCGATAGTGTTTATAGCCCGCAGAGGACTCACCTGAATCTATACCATCGGCCCGGTCAACGGGGGCGATATACACACTACATACGAAAACGAATCATTAACTTAATAACCAATTTTTAAATCTAAAATCAGTAATTTTAAATTATGGAAGCTCAAAAGCCCAATCCCGTTCAGCCCCAGGCCAAGAAACCCGCTCAGCCTCAGGCCAAGAAAGAAGGTAGCAACGTTGGCGGCATCAAGAATGCATTCTTGGTAATCATCGCCTGCTTCATTGTTGCAGTTTGCCTCTTCATCTTCTGGTTCGGTCACGAATCACACTTCGAGGAAGGTCACCCGATCGACCTTTGGGGAACTATCTACAAAGGTGGTGTAATCGTGCCTATCCTTCAGACCCTCTTCCTCACTGTTATCGTTCTTTCAGTTGAGCGCTGGATTGCCCTTTCAAGCGCTAAAGGTAAAGGCAACATCACCAAGTTCGTTGCTGGTGTTAAGGCTTGCCTCGCCAAGAACGACATCGCCGGTGCCCAGAAGCTCTGCAAGAATCAGAAAGGTTCTGTAGCTGCCGTTGTAGCTGCCGCTCTCGTACGTTACGAAGAAATGGACAAGAACACCGTTCTTACCAAGGAACAGAAAATCGCCACCCTTCAGAAGGAAGTTGAAGAAGCTACCGCTCTCGAAATGCCCGCTCTTCAGCAGAACCTCCCCATCGTGGCTACCATGACCACTCTCGGTACTCTCGTTGGTCTTCTCGGTACTGTAATCGGTATGATCAAATCATTCCAGGCTCTTTCTCAATCAGGTGCTCCTGACTCGACCGAACTCTCTACCGGTATTTCTGAGGCTCTTATCAACACCGCCTTCGGTATCGCAACCGGTGCATTCGCTGTAATCTTCTACAACTACTACACCAACAAGATCGATAACCTCACATACGCTATCGATGAGATTGGTTTCTCAATCGTGCAGACATTTGCAGCTACTCACTAATCCCTGTTTACCCGAAGTTTTAAATCATTAAGTAAAAGGTAAATATGGGAAAAGTAAAAATCAAAAAGAAAAGCACTCTCATCGACATGACCGCGATGAGTGACGTGACTGTTCTTTTGCTTACTTTCTTCATGTTGACTTCTACCTTCCTGCAGAAAGAACCCACCATCGTCTACACTCCTTCTTCAGTTTCCGAAGAAAAAGTGCCGATGAACAACTTGGTGACAGTTCTTGTATCGTCGGCCGACAAATCAGGCAAGCTCGACGACCCCACAATTGCTGAAGGTAAACTCTTCATCTCGTTTACCGGCGATGCCGACTCGACACTCTCAAGCGAAAAAATTCGCGGCATGATGCTCGATGAAGCAATCGGCGTTTACAACGAACAGCACAAGAACAACAAAATCACTCTCACCGATCAGCAGAAAGCTGAATTCCGCTCCACCAATATGATTGGTGTGCCTTTCACCGCTCTGCCTCAGGTGCTTTCGATGAGTGTTACCGAGCGCGACAAGTTCCTCGGTGATATGACCAATCCTTTGGTTGGCATACCAATCGACGGCAACAAGAACCGCGACGGTCGTCTTAACGACTTCCAGATCTGGCTCAAAGCCATCTACAATGTCGCACAGCGTATCAACAACGAGCAGGCCGAAGGTCTCGATGCCGAAGAGAGAGCACAGCTCTCAAACCTTTACACAGCTCTTATGCGTAAAGGCCAGGGTATTGCTATCAAAGCGGACAAAGACACCCCCTTCACCACTGTTCAGCTCGTGTTTGATAATCTCCAGACCATGAAGCTCAATAAATTCAGCCTCATGACTGCCCTCAAATCAGAAAACGAACCCACATAATAGTAAAGTCAAATGGCACAAATAGAACAAAATTCTGGCGGCGGCAAAAAGAAAAAAGGCGCCCAGAAAAAGATGTCTATCCATGTGGACTTTACTCCAATGGTGGACATGAACATGCTTCTGATCACCTTCTTCATGCTCTGTACTACGATGATCAAATCGCAGACTCTCCAGATCGTCCTCCCTACCAATGAGGATGTGAAGAAAGAGCAGCAGAGCCAGGCTAAGCAATCAGAGGCTATCACACTGATTCTCGACACTGAGTACAATGGCGACAAGCCCGCAGTGAATGCAGAGACAGGCAAGACCGTTCATAATATCTATTACTATGAAGGTATCGCCGACACTACATTCTCTACTTCAAAATTCCTCCAGAAGGAGCAATTTATCGGCAATGTCAACCATGAAGCTCAGGGTATCCGCAAGATCCTTCTCAAGAAAAACGAGCAGGTAATGCAGGAGTACGCCAAGCTCAAAGAGCAGTGGAAGAACAAAGAGATCACCAAGGAAGAGTTTGAGAAACTGGCTAAGAAAAACGCCTCCGACTCACTCAAAACTCGTCCTGTAGTTGTGATCAAACCCGGTCCTAACACTACTTACGAAGGCCTCATCAATGCTATCGACGAAATGAACATCAACCAGATTTCACGTTATAGCATCGAGCTCCCCACTCACACCGACACACTGCTCCTGCGTCACCTCGAGCAGACCACCGGTCAGACTATTATTCGTCCCACAGTCCGCGCTGCCAAAGCAACAGCCGCTCCTGCAGCTGATGAAGAGGCTTCTGCTTCTAACCAATAAAAACTCTAAGTTATGGCAAAAGACGTAGATCTTACCTCAAGAGAGTGGCGCGACATAGTGTTCGATGGCAAGAACAAGGAGTACGGCGCATATAAACTGCGTGAGACCTCTCCTGCCCGCCACACAAAAGCTATCGTATGGGTAGTAATCTGTGTTGCTATCATCCTTATCCTTCTCATCCTGTCGATTTCAGGTGTATTCTCAAAACCGGAAGAAGAGCAGATTGTGACTTCTACAGTTCAGGAAATCACCAACGTTGACACTCAGGAAGAGGAAATCGAGGAAGAGGAAGAAGAGCAATTCCAGATGCCCGAACCCGAAGAAGTGGTAGCTCCCGAAGAAGTTGCAAACCAGCAACGTGTAACCGACCTCCTTATCGTTGAAGATGAAAAGATCGAAGAGGATAAGCAGGTTAAGAATCAGGAAGAAGTGCTCGAAAACGAAGCACAGGCCGGTGCCCTCGATATCACCGAAGGTACTAACGACCTCAACAAGATGACCATCAAGGAAGAGGTTATCGCAGCACCTAAAGTTGAGGAAGAACAGCCTATGAATATCGCGATGGTAGAGCAGAAACCCGAATTCAACGGTGGTGAAGCAGCCATGTATAAATGGCTCAGCGACAACATCGTTTATCCCTCGGCCGCATCTGAAGAAGGTGTTCAGGGTCGTGTGGTAGTTGAGTTCGTGGTTGGTAAAGACGGTTCGATCACCAACGTACGCGTAGTTCGTCCTCGTCACCCGGCTCTTGATAAAGAAGCCGTACGCGTGGTGAAAGCTATGCCGAAGTGGATCCCCGGCCGTAACAACGGTCAGCCCGTCAAGGTTACCTACACTCTCCCTGTGACCTTCAAACTTCAGTAGAATTCGCTTTTGAATTCCATACCCCTCCTTAGCCCGGTGCCTTGTGCGCCGGGCTTTTTAGTTGAATATGATTTTTTAGCAGTTGAATAGTTATGAGTAAACCGATTTTGTATTTCGATATGGATAATGTTCTGGTAGATTTCGCTTCCGGCCTTGCAAAAGTGAGCGATGATGTCAGACGTCTTTACGAACGTGATAGCGCCGGTAAGCCTCATTACGATGATATCCCGGGTATATTCGCGCTGATGGAGCCGATGAAAGGTGCTGTAGAAGCAGTGGAGCGACTTAAAGATAAATATGATATCTATATACTTTCCACTGCACCTTGGGATAATCCTTCGGCGTGGTGTGACAAATTACAATGGGTCAAGAAATATTTTGGCGCGGCTTTTTACAAGCGTGTGATTCTCTCACATCATAAAAATCTGTGCATGCAGCCCGGAGCCTATCTTATCGACGACAGAAGCCGTCACGGTGCCGAAAGCTTCGGTGATAGATGGATTCAATTTGGCAGTGAACGTTTTCCTGACTGGAAGTCAGTCGTTGATTATCTTGTCTGATAGGATATTGTGAGGCTGAGGTGTCGGTTTGCATACCTCCTGCGGCATGATAAGACCTTTCAGTTCGATGAGTAGGCTACCGCGAAGTGGTACGGCAATAATTTTTGCCGATGGCTACATGAATGGTGTGTGGATTACAGGTTCTTATAAGCCGTGTTATTTCTTGCGTGTCTCTATGTTGGGCAAGAAGTAGGTGACAATTCCGAGCAGAGGCAGCAATGTACTGATTTTAAAAATGAATTCGATACTTGTTAAGTCGGCAAGCCAACCGAAGAATGCTGAGCCGATTCCGCCGAGACCGAAGTTAAGTCCGAAAAACAGGCCGGCCATCAACCCGACCTTGTCAGGTTTAAGCTCTGTGGCGTAGACAAGGATAGCGGAGAATGCCGATGATATTATCAAACCTGTCAGTACCGCTAAAATGATTGTAGCCGAAAACCCGACGTAGGGCATTGCGAGAGCAAAAGGAGCCGCACCGAGAATCGAGCCCCAGATTACATATTTTCGCCCGTAGCGGTCGCCTACGTGACCGCCGAGTACTGTGCCCACGGCCACAGCCGCCATGAATGCGAAGAGGCAGAGCTGAGATGTGCGGATGTCTACCCCGAATTTATCGATAAGGAAGAATGTGAAGTAGCTTGTCATGCTCGCCATATAGAAATATTTGGAGAATGTGAGGACGCATAAAATGACGATAGCCCACTTTATGCGCCGGGCCGACAGTTTCTTTACTGCGTCGTTGACTACGATGGCTTTGCTTTTGAGCCTGTGTAGCTGCGATTTATACCAAGACCCGACCGGATAGAGCATGGCGCCGGCGCATAATGCTGCGATAGCAAACCATGCTATAGATGATTGACCGAAAGGTATGATTACCATTGCGGCAAGCAAAGGGCCTACGGCGCTACCGCCGTTTCCTCCTACTTGGAATATCGATTGGGCCAGACCTTTGTTGACTCCGCCTGCCATTTGGGCAATTCTTGAAGATTCCGGATGAAAGATCGACGAACCAAGCCCCACCACCGCCACAGACAATATCAGCAGCCCGAAATTGTCGGCAATCGACAAAAGCAATATGCCCGAGAGGGTGAAGAGCATGCCGGTGGAGAGAGAGTAAGGGTGGGGATGACGGTCGGAATAAATACCTACCAAGGGCTGCAATATCGATGAAGTCATCTGGAAGACGAAAGTGATAATACCGATCTGGATGAATGATAATCCGTATTCATCCTTGATAATAGGATAGATAGACGGTATCACCGACTGCATCATATCATTGAGCAAGTGGGCGAAACTGATGGCAAAAAGAATGGGGTAAATTGTAACTTCCTTGTTTTTGTCAGCAAAATCCATAGGGCATATCTTTGTTTTGAGCCTGCAAAATTAGCAAGAAAAATTGTGAAAAGCAAAGCCTGAAAAAGTTATCAACAATAGGGTGAGAATTAACATCTGAAACTTGACAATGTCAGAAATTTTGCTCAATTTTGCGGCTCCAATTAGAACACAGTCATGACACTTCAAACAACTTATACTTACGATCAAGCCTATCAGGCAACATTAAAGTATTTTGATGGCGACGCGCTTGCCGCCCAAGTGTGGGTGAGCAAATATGCCTTGAAAGACTCCGACGGCAATATCTTCGAACTTACGCCCGATGATATGCACCGCCGCCTCGCCGCTGAGATAGCACGCATAGAAGCCAAATATCCGCAGGGTATGGACAAGGAAGAAGTCTTCGAACTCCTGCGTGACTTCAGATATATAGTTCCTCAAGGCAGCCCCATGGCCGGTATCGGCAACAGTATGCAGGTGGGCTCGCTCTCAAATTGTTTTGTAGTAGGTCTTGACGGTAAGCCCGACAGCTACGGCGGTATCATGCGTATCGATCAGGAACAGGTGCAGCTTATGAAACGCCGCGGCGGTGTGGGTCACGATCTGAGCCATCTTCGTCCCAAAGGCATGGCTGTGAAGAATTCAGCTCTTACCTCAACCGGCCTTGTGCCGTTTATGGAGCGCTATTCCAACTCTACCCGTGAGGTGGCGCAGGACGGCCGTCGCGGTGCACTTATGCTCACAGTATCAATCAAGCACCCCGACGCAGAGGGATTTATCGACGCCAAGATGACTCCCGGCAAGATTACAGGTGCCAACGTATCGGTGCGTATCGACGACGCTTTCATGAAAGCTGTTGAAGCCGGCACCCCTTATCGCCAGCAATATCCGGTAAACTCCGATGAGCCCCTCGTGACAAAAGATATCGACGCCGGTGCTCTATGGCAGAAAATTGTCACCAACGCTTGGAACTCCGCCGAGCCCGGTGTGCTGTTCTGGGATACCATACGCCGCGAGTCTGTGCCCGACTGCTATGCCGACCTCGGCTTCGAGACAATATCCACCAACCCTTGTGGTGAGATTCCTCTCTGCCCCTACGACTCTTGCCGACTGTTGGCAATCAACCTCTATTCATTTGTCAACAATCCTTTTACAGCCGAGGCGAGCTTCGATTATGAGAAACTTACCACCATGGTGCGCAAAGCCCAGCGCATAATGGACGATATCATCGATCTGGAGATGGAGAAGATCGACCTTATCCTCTCGAAGATCGACAGCGATCCCGAACCCGAAGAAGTAAAGGGACCTGAGCGTAACCTGTGGCTTAAGATCAAGGAAAAGACTCTCCGTGGACGTCGCACAGGCCTTGGCACAACAGCTGAGGGCGATATGATCGCAGCAATGGGACTTCGCTACGGTACTCCCGAGGCTACAGACTTCTCTGTCTCTGTTCACCGTGCGGTAGCTCTTGCGGCATACACCGAATCGGTAGAGATGGCAGCCCAGCGCGGAGCCTTCGAGGTATATGATACAGCCCGTGAGGCCAACAATCCCTACATCCGCCGCATAGCCGAGGCCGACCCCGGGCTCTACGAGAAGATGGCGCGCCAAGGCCGTCGCAATATCGCTTGCCTCACAATCGCGCCTACAGGCACCACCAGCCTGATGACCCGCACCTCGAGCGGTATCGAGCCGGTGTTTATGCCCGTCTACAAGCGCCGTCGCAAGATCAACGCCAACGATTCTTCGGTACATGTAGATTATGTTGACGACAGCGGCGATGCTTTCGAGGAATATATCGTATATCATCCTAAATTCCTTGATTGGATGAAGCTCAACGGTATCGACACTGAGAAAAAATATACGCAGGAAGAGCTTGACCAGCTTGTTGCCCGCTCGCCTTACGCCGGCGCCACTGCCAATGAAATCGATTGGCTTGAGAAGGTCAATATGCAGGGCAAGATTCAGAAGTGGGTTGACCACTCGATATCTGTTACCATCAATCTGCCCAAAGATATCACAGTAGAAGCCGTTGAAAGCCTCTATCGCCACGCATGGCATGCCGGCTGCAAGGGTTGCACAGTATATCGCGACGGGTCGCGTTCGGGCGTCCTCGTATCCATTGAGGAAAACAAGAAGAAAGCACAGCCGCACACCCACGAGCCTATCATGGCCAAGCGCCCCGACGAACTTGAGGCCGACGTGGTGCGCTTCCAGAACAACAAGGAAAAGTGGATTGCCTTCGTTGGACTCGTTGACGGACGCCCCTACGAGATTTTCACCGGTCTTGCCGATGATGAAGACGGTCTCTTCCTGCCCAAAGCAGTGACCCACGGTCGCATTATTAAGGCTATCGACGAGAACGGAAGCAAACGCTACGACTTCCAATACAGCAACAAACGCGGCCATAAGACCACTATCGAGGGCCTTAGCGATAAATTCAACCCCGAGTATTGGAACTATGCCAAACTCATCTCTGGTGTATTGCGTTACGGTATGCCCATCGATCAGGTACTTAAACTTGTGGGCGGCCTTGAGCTCGACTCGCAGAGTATCAATACATGGAAGATGGGCGTGGAGCGCGCCTTGAAGAAATATCTGCCTAACGGTACTTCGGCAAAAGGACAGAAATGTCCGAACTGTGGACAGGAGACGCTTGTTTATCAAGAAGGCTGCTTGATATGCACATCGTGCGGCACAAGCAAGTGTGGATAGACTCCGCTCCTGAATTAACTTTACAATTTTATGACACAACATCAACGATATCAAGGCCTGACAGAGTCGGAGGTGGCGCATAATCGCGCCGCCTTCGGCTTGAATATACTTACTCCTGCAGCAAAGACGCCGCTTTGGCGACGTTTTCTTGACAAGTTCAAAGACCCCCTTATCATCATTTTGCTTATAGCCGGAGTCCTTTCGGTCGGTATTTCGTGTTATGAATACTGGGGTCTTGATGAGGGTGCAGCGGTGTTCTTCGAGCCTGTGGGTATATTCATGGCCATCATTCTTGCCACCGGGCTTGCCTTTATCTTCGAGCTTAAGGCTGACCGCGAGTTTGAGATACTCAATAAGGTCAACGACGACGAGCCTGTGCAGGTTATCCGCGATGGAAATGTCATTGCCATACCGAAAAAAGATGTGGTTGTAGGAGACATCGTGATACTCAATACCGGCGAGGAGATTCCAGCCGATGGCGAGCTGCTTGAGGCTACTACTCTGAGTGTTGACGAGTCTACCCTTACCGGAGAGCCTTCGTGTGCCAAGACAACAGATGAGGCTCATTTCGACGCCGACGCAACATTCCCTTCCAATCATGTTCTGCGTGGCACCAAGGTGATGGAAGGCCACGGCGTGATGAAGGTGTATGCCGTGGGCGACAAGACCGAAAACGGTAAGGTTTTTACCGCCGCGCAGATCGACAGCAGTGTCGTCACGCCGCTCGACGAGCAACTCGGGCGTCTGGGGCGCATGATATCGATTTTCAGCTATATCGTCGCCGTGGCTATTGTTGCCGGTCGTCTTACGATGTACTTCGTGCATAACGAATTCGAGTGGATAAGCTTCATCACCTACTTACTGCAGAGCCTGATGATTGCCGTTACGCTTGTGGTTGTCTCCGTTCCGGAGGGCTTGCCTATGGCTGTCACTCTGTCGCTTGCCTATTCAATGCGCCGCATGCTCAAGACAAACAATCTTGTGCGCAAGCTTCATGCCTGCGAGACTATGGGCGCCACCACTGTGATATGCACCGACAAAACCGGTACCCTCACTCAGAATCAAATGCAGGTATATCAGACACGATTCTATGGCAATCCTCCACAGGATGTCATAGAGGAGGGTATAGCTGTGAATTCTACCGCACAGCTTGATCTTTCGGGTGAGAAGCCGGCCGTGCTCGGCAACCCTACCGAGGGAGCGCTCCTGCTTTGGCTCAACAAGCAGGGAGTGGATTATCAGGTGCTGAAAGATAAGGCACAGGTGGTAGAGGAGTTGCCTTTCACTACCGAGCGTAAGTATATGGCTACCGTAGTCGACTCGTCCGACGGTCGCCGCATATTATATGTCAAAGGTGCTCCGGAAATAGTATTCGGCATGTGTACCGATACTGCAGGAGTAAGTAAAGCCGAAATAGACGCTCAATTGCTTGAATATCAGAATATGGCAATGCGAACATTGGGCTTTGCCTATCAGGTGCTTAAGCAAGGCGACGCAACGATTGATTCGGGACGTGTCGTGGCCGACCGCCTCACTTTCCTTGGTGTTGCCGCCATATCCGACCCCGTTCGCGCCGATGTTCCGGCTGCTATCGACGAGGTGCTCAATGCCGGAATCAAAGTGAAGATAGTCACCGGCGATACTCCCGGCACAGCCAAAGAGATTGGCCGTCAGATAGGCCTTTGGAATGACGCGGTAGACGGTGAGAGAAATATTGCTACAGGCGTCGAGATTGGCGAGATGAGCGATGAGGAGTTGCGGCACCGTGCGGGCGAGCTGAAAATAATAGCCCGTGCACGCCCTATGGATAAGAAACGTCTCGTTGAAGCCTTGCAATACGATGGCGAGGTTGTGGCAGTTACCGGCGACGGCACAAACGACGCTCCGGCTCTTAAAACGGCTCAGGTAGGCCTCTCTATGGGCGATGGTACGGCTGTGGCAAAAGAAGCCAGCGACATAACTATCATCGACAATTCATTCGCCTCTATCGGCCGTGCTGTGATGTGGGGCCGCTCTCTCTACCGCAACATTCAGCGCTTCATCCTTTTCCAGCTTACGGTGAATGTGGTGGCCTGCCTTATAGTGCTTTCAGGCGCATTTCTCGGCATGCAGTCACCGCTGACTGTCACACAAATGCTGTGGGTCAACCTTATCATGGATACTTTCGCGGCTATGGCATTGGCTTCGTTGCCGCCTACTCAGTCGGTGATGAAAGAGAAGCCGCGCTCGCGCTCGGCGTTTATCATCAATGGCTCCATGTGGGAGTTTATTGTTGGTACAGGCTTGGTCTTCACAGCATTGCTCTTTACATTGCTTTATTATCTGGAGCATACCGATATCAATTGCCTTGCAGACTTCAGGACAGCGGCAATGACTAAGGCTGTCCCGGGTCTGTCGCCCTACGAGGTATCATTTTTCTTCACCACCTTCGTGTTCCTGCAGTTCTGGAACATGTTCAACGCGCGTGCTTTCGCCACCGGCCGGTCGGCATTGCACTTCAAGGGCTGCGGAGGATTTCTTTTTATCGCCGCAGTCATCTTGGTCGGTCAGATATTGATAGTAAGTGTCGGTGGGCCGTTCTTCAGCGTTGTGCCGCTCAGCATTGCTGATTGGGCATTGATTATCGGATCCACATCGCTTGTGCTGTGGATCGGTGAGATTTACCGTCTTTTCAAGAAATAAGGACTACATTGGCTGCACGCTCTCAACTACAGCGAGCATTTGCTCGCTGCGGGAGTCGGTGTAGCCGTAGAGCCGCAGTGTGCCGCCGTCGCGCACGCCGAGCTTGCCGCGCAGGGCGTCGGCGGATAAGCCGAAGTTGCGCACCGCCACCTCGATACGCGGGTAGCGCGACTTGAATCGTTTGATTACTTTTGAGGCGTAAGGCAAGGTCTCTATCACGCGGTAGCACTTGCCCGGGAAGCCTTTTACGGCTTCAGTTGAATAAAACAGTCTTGTGTTGGGATGAAAGACCGAGAGCCCGTAGCTGTCGGCGAGAAGCTTGAAAACGCCGGTTTTCATTACAGCCGGATATGCCTCGAATATGAAGTCGCCTTCTTTCAATGGAGCTGTGAGGCGGGGCATGGCAGCGGAATCCTCACGGGTGCGCGTGAATGAGAAATTGACCGCGCCGCCATCGGGCAGGAGCGTAACCCCTTCGATTACGGGTTCGGTGACCTCGGCCTCGAAGTCGATAGTGATGAAGAGTTCCTTACATTCTGTGGTTGTGCCTAATGCGGCCACGCTCACTGGTGTCACTTCAAGCAGCTTGACAGTATGTGCGATATCAAGCATAGGCGAGGCCTTGATGAGCAAGCGCCGGCATATCTGTCTTAGTTTTGGCAGTATTGCCGTGACATCAGGCTCGCAATCGCTAAGTGCAAATACGCGGCCGCCATCGGAGCTTCGTCGGGCCGGATCGATAAATGCCGTCTCAAATCTGCGCCCTTGGGCTATGCAGGAGTCAATGAAAAGGGCACAGTCACCCTCAATTACCTCTACATTGTCGAGGTGAAGGCCGGCTGCATTGTAGCGCAGCGCTTCGGCACGGTCATTAGCCATCTCTACGGCGACTACAGAAGACGCGTGCGAGGCTATGTGGAATACGTCAATGCCGAGGCCGGCTGTGAGGTCTACTACTGAGGTGTCTTCCGGGATGAGAGAGGAGTGGTAAGCGGCGAGCAGGTCGGAAGTGGCCTGCTCGCCGGCAAGTACCGTCGGGAATTCGAACATGCCGAAAGAGGCGAGCGTCTGCTGCAGTTTCGCACCGAACTTGCGGCGACATTCAATCTGCGTTATGGCATTGCTGTAGTCAAAACCATCGGTGCGGCCATGGCAGGCCAGACGCAAGGCGTCGGGATTATCGGCGATATGCGCCTCTATCCAAGCATATTCTGAGTCGTTCATCTTAGTCGGTCGTAGCTGCGGAGGAGTTTATGGTCTTTGCGCATGAATCTGAGGCCTGCGAGGGCAAAAATCATTGCGCCGATAAGCAGGAGCACACCGCCGGTCCAGATAAGCTCTGCGTCGGGCATTGCGGCATAGATGACGAATCCGCATGTCACCAGCGACGCTGCGATAAGCACGATGGAGATCAGGGTGACTTTCATCTGCAGCTTGAGGTTCTTGAAGAGGAATATCGAGAGGAAAAGCAAAGCCGCGATGAGGATGTTGAGAATCATCAGCACCGGTGCGTCGGAAACGAAGATATCGCTTGCCGCAGCGGCTTCGGTCGCTTTGATATGTGCGTAGGGTGTGGCGCAGAAGATACACATCAGCACCACGGCGATAAGTAGCAGTACGCTCTGCCAACGTTGAATTACCATACTGTGTGAATTATATTTGATTAGAAATTATTATCGTTCTTATATCTCAGGATGTCGGGCATGGTGGTAAGGCCGGCAAATGTGTCGGTAGACCCTACGGGATATGCGGCGAGGGCTGATATGTTGGCCTGCAGTTTTTCATAGAGTTCCAATTCGGAATCAAATGTGCCGGCTTGGCTTCTGAGCAGGGCTACCGCAGCTTCGGCATTGCCGTCGAGCCACATTATCATGGCTTCGAGGAATGGGTGCTGAGAGTTGCGTTCGCGGGCCGGAATGAGGTCTATGGTGCTTGCAGCTTCGTCGATACTGCCTGATATGAGATATATGAATGCCAACTGTTTCTTGGCCGAATAGTCATCAGTGGGCAGGTTGTAATCGAGGCGGTGAAGTGTGAGCGCCGCCTCTTCAAGGTTGCCTGCGTCAAGATATGCCTCGGCAAGCAGACCGAGGTCGGCTTGGTCGGCAAGACTTTCGAGCAAGGCAATGGCTTTGGCGTGCTCGCCGCGGTCGTTGTAGAGCCGTGCAAGTTTGTGGGCAATGTCGTTGCGGTCGGGATACTTTGTGAAAAGCATGTCGTAGATGTCGGCAGCGATGTTTTTATCGCCTTCGCACTCTATGAGAAGGTCGGCCTTTAGCTCGAGTGTATTGTCAGAAATTGCTTCGGTATCTGATATAGATTCAATCAACCGCAGTGCGTGGCTTTTGAGATTGAGTTTGAGTGCTACCCGGGCGAGGTCGGCCTTGTCGCTGTCAGTGAGCGTCTGTGTAATAGGCGACACTGCTACGAAAGATTCGGCTTTGAGAATATCGCTTACCGGAAATTCCTTGACTTTGGGGAAAGAGTTGATGAATCTCACCAGCGCATGAACCTGATTGGCAATCAGCATATTGTCGGAAACGTTTGAAAGCTCGTTCATTGCGTCGCGGTATTCGGGCGTGTCGGCTACCGAGCGCATGCTGTCAACCATGCTCGTCAGGGCTTGATTGCGCATTGACTGAGGCAGCTGACCCATCGAGAGCAGCATTGCATATTTGTCGCTGTCGGCGATATTGGGCATCATGGCAATGCTTTCAGCAATCTCTGCACCTTCGCCATCAGTGATTTCGGCAAGGGCGCTGTGCTGCGTATCGAAAGGCAAGAACCAATTCGGCATTGCAGCGAAGAATGGGAACTGTCTCATGCGGCCAATGCTCTTTCCGAAAACGTCGGCACCGCCGGCCTGAGCTTCATTGAAACGCTTGAGACGGTCGTAGTCGTCGCCGGTGAGGTTGACGTTTTTAAGTGCCTCGGGGTCGCTTGGATCAATGCCCTTGAAACGCTGGCTCAGCGAGGCCATCTCGGCGAAGAAATCATTGTCGTTGTCGGCAAGATTCAGCGAGAGAGCCTTGACTATGTCGAAAACATTCAAGCCTTCAAGTTCGCTAACAACGGCCTCGGAGTTGGCGGCTGCTATAACGAGCCATACCGAAGCTGCCGTGCGTATGCGGCGGTTTGACGATTCGGCAGCGCTGCGCAGTGCCGCGCTTATCTTTCTGTCGGATATATGTGAGGCGGCCAATCCGAGAGCGTTGACCCACAACTCGCGGTGGAGTGCCGGGATTGTATTGTCAGCTATCAGGTCGTTGATAAGGGTCATGATATCTTCGTCAGGACGGTAGAGTGTCCATATCCGGTTGAAGATATCATTTGCAAGCCGTTCGAGCTGTGCTTTGGCACGCGGATTTGTAAAGGCGGTGACATCGCTGTGGAGTCGCTCGGCCTCGGCGAGATAGTCGCTTATTATGCTCTGCAGGTTCTCTTCGGGCCGCATTTCCTGAAATCTGAGTTGCGAGCCATAGAGGGTGTCGCGACGCGCCTCTGCCGCATGGCGCAGGTCGGATATTACGTCGCGCAGGAGAGCCTTCACCGAGTCAGTCTCTTTTGCTATATTTGATTTGGGATTAGACATCACGAAGCGCAGCATATAGTAATATCGCGTTTCGATATCCTTTATTTCGCTTTGAATTCTGACGTTTTCAAGTTTGGCAGCGCATTGGCTCAGCAAGCGCAAGGCGTCGTGTATGTTCGAGCGGTCGAGTTCGCGCTCGGCAGCGGCTATGGGTTGCATATATGATGTGGGAGAGTATGTCATTATTGAAATATGGAGTCGGAGGGAATCAATTCTATCGGAATCAAAAGAAAGTCAAACATCGCACCTTTAGCGAGTGAAACCTTTAGATATTTGCTGCCATATTGGCATGAAGCCAACTTATCGGCTTTAAATATAACGGTTTCTAAGGGCTCGGGGTTTTCTTGGTCGTAGTCAAAAGGGTAGAGCGCCAAGGCGAAGCCGTCGTTTTCAATCTGCAGTGACTGCGGTCTGAGGCGTGGCGTTATATCACGCCGTCCGGTCACGATAAACCATGCCATAGCCACGCCCATAGGAATTATTATGAATATCGCCATCATGGCCACAAACCACCAGCGCATGTCGTGGAATCCGGCTATGAACGCCGCCAGTATTCCGGCAGCCGCGATAGAGCAGGGCAGCATGGCGTGCATTCTGAAATATGCCTTGGCATATTCCTTGGCCGGCACAGAGTAGATTGTCATAGTGCTGATTCTATGGCCTTATGTGATTTTTCCATAAGCTCGGCCAACTCGTGGCGACCGTTTTCGGGTGCTTCGATAGGTTTGTGGATAGTGAGTATGATTCGTCCCGGGCGTGGCAGCCATGCTGTGCGGCGCATGACGCGGTATGCACCGTCGATGGTGATGGGTACTACCGGCAGTCCGAATTCTACTGCAAGAGCGAAAGCGCCGCGGCGGAAAGCGTGCATGCGGCCGTCGAGTGTGCGCGAGCCCTCGGGGAATACTACTACCGACATGCCGCCGGCGAGACGCTTTTCGGCTGTCTGCATGGTCTCGCGTACTGCCGAGGGGCTCGAATTGTCAACAAAGATATGCCCCGACACCTTGCAGCTGTAGCCTACGAGGGGTATGCGCTCAAGCGGTTTCTTCATCATCCACCTGAACTGATGGCCGAGATAGCCGTAGATAGAGAAGATGTCGTATGCCCCCTGATGGTTTGCCACAAATACATAGCTTTTGCCTTTCGATATATTCTCGCGCCCTTTTACTTTCACTCTTACCAAAGAGAAAATGCAGAAAAGACGCCCCCATATCGCGCCGGGCCAGAAACCGAAGAAGCGTCCTCCTCCCAAGGCACTGCCGATTATAGTGATAGTCGCTGCAAGAATGGTGGCTGTCAGCAGCACGGGAACTGCTATCAGAAAGAAGTATATATAATAAAATATCAGTTTCATGCGTTAAAAACGTGTTTGATATGCAAAGATACAAATAAGATACGAATATGTGTTGTCTATGTATATATTTATTTTGTGCAAGTGTTAATAAGGGTTAAAATACTCGGAAAAATTTGCACAATCGAAAAAGAGGTTGTAACTTTGCAGTGCAAAAGCGAAAAGCCTTGCAGATAACATGGCGATTTAGTGTAGAGGCCTAGCACGCCACCCTCTCAAGGTGGAGACTCGGGTTCGAATCCCGGACTCGCTACAATAGCAGATCGATTAACGGTCTGCTTTTTTTATCTCCTCATGTATCGAAAAATCATCCACATAGATATGGACGCGTTCTACGCGTCGGTAGAGCAGCGCGACGATCCTTCGCTCGCGGGTGTTCCTGTTGCCGTAGGGCAGGCCGATGGCCGTGGCGTCGTCGCCGCGGCGAGCTATGAGGCACGGCGCTATGGTGTGAGGTCGGCGATGTCGTCGTCGAAAGCGCGCAAGTTATGTCCGGGGCTCAAATTTGTAAACTGCCGCTTCGATGTCTACAAAAGTGTCTCGGCGCAGATTCACGATATCTTCCATGAATATACCGATATCATGGAGCCGATATCGCTTGACGAGGCATTTCTCGACGTCACCGAAAATTTTGCCGGCATACCTCTCGCTCTCGATATAGCGCGCGAAATCAAGCACAAGATACGCGAGCGACTGTCGCTTGTGGCCTCGGCAGGTGTCTCTTACAATAAGTTCCTCGCCAAGATTGCTTCAGACTACCGCAAGCCCGACGGTTTGTGCGTCATACCGCCCGAGCGGGCTGTGGAGTTTATCGCCAAAATGCCCGTGGAGAGCTTTTGGGGAGTCGGCCCTGTCACTGCCGCAAAAATGCACAACTTGGGCATATATACCGGCGATGACCTTGCCAAGCTCACCTTGGGCGAACTGAGGCTGCATTTCGGCAAAGCCGGAGCGCAGTATTATCAATTTGCCCGAGGAATCGACAACCGTCCCGTCGAGGCCTACCGGGAGCGGAAGTCGCGCGGCGTGGAGCGTACTCTCGACGCCGATATCTCGACCCCTGAAGAGATAGAAGAACTGTGCAGTGAGCTTGTAGATGAATTGCTTGGCAGGCTCGAAAAAGCTAAGTTCACGGGGTCGGTACTGACTATGAAGGTGCGCTTTGCCGATTTCTCGCAGATTACACGCAGTGTTTCCGGCTTACCGCGCGGGCTCGACCGCAAGATTTTGCTGGAGAATATCCATGATATACTTGCCAAGAACGACATCTCCGGGCACGCCATACGTCTGTTGGGACTGACGGTGAGCAAAAGCGGTGCTTCTTCATTGTCGAATCCGCTCCAGCTTGAGCTCGATTTCGACGAATGAGCGTCTATTCCGTAGCTTCTGTGTTATCCTCTTGGTTGGATATATACTGGTCGTAATAGGCAAGGAGCAGGGTAGTGAGCGGCAGGGCGATAATAAGACCTATAAAACCGAGCAGCGTGCCCCACACCGACAGCGAGAGCAATATGATGGCCGGGTTGAGCCCCATGGCCTTACCCATGATTTTAGGTGTAAGGAAAAGATCCTGTATGCACTGTACGATAATATACACAGCCATTGTCGACCACCATATATGCCAGAATTCCACGTTTGAATCTACCGAGCACACCATGCACAGGATTGTTGACGGCACAAGGGATATCAATTGCAGATATGGCACCATATTGAGCACGCCGATAAAAAGCCCGAGGGCGATGGCGAGAGGTAAACCAATGATACTGAAACCTATGCAGAAGAGTATGCCCACGATAAAGGCAACCAAGGCCTGTCCGCGGAAATAATGGTTCATCGAGTCTTTCACATCATTGAAAATGCGGAAAGTGGTGTCGCGGTATTTTGGAGGCACCATACGGCGGAAGCCCTTGAGGAGCCGCTCATAGTCGAGCATGATGAAAACGATATACAGCAGCACTATAAACCAACTGAATACGCCCATCACTATATTGTATCCGCCGGCGATAAACGAGCCCAAGGTCTCGAAAAACGACTGCAGGTCGCGGCGTGTGAGCTCTTTTGATATGCTTTCGAAGTCGATACTTTCTTTTATAAAATTATGCACTGAATCAGGGATGAAGCTGATGTGCGTGCCCGAAGAAGTGTAGTGGCGTATGAAATCGGCTACCTGATGCATTTCATTGATAACCGAGGGTATTATAAAAACGCTCGCGGCCACCAATATGAGTACACATTCAAAGAGAGTCATCAGAATCGGCAGCCAACGGTTGTTGACCCGCAGCAGCCGTTTGTTGTACTGTACGAACGGTTCGAGTATATATGCCACCAGCCACGCCACAAGGAATGGCAGGAGCACCATGCGCAGCTCGTTGATGAGCCACACCGCAGCCACGATGGCTGCTATAGTGATGAGCATGCGCACCACACGGTCAAATGTAAACGGACGCGATGGCGAAACGGGTGTTTTTGAAGTCATCATGTGTAATGTTTTGAAATCTCTGCCAAAATTACAAAATAATTACTAATTTTGCAGCAAGAATATTAATTTTACATTACACATAAAGAAAAAAGCAATGGAAGAAACTTTAAAAGTCACCCTTCGCGACAAGGCATGGGCACGATGGACAGCACTCGGACTGCTGGCCTTTGCGATGTTCTGCTCGTATATCTTCATGGATATCCTGTCGCCGATCAAAGACTTGCTTCAGTCGACCCGCGGATGGGATTCGACAGCATTCGGCACCATGCAGGGCTCCGAGACATTCCTCAATGTCTTCATATTTTTCCTCATTTTTGCCGGTATAATACTCGACAAGATGGGAGTGCGCTTCACTGCCGTGCTCTCGGGCTTCGTAATGCTTGTAGGTGCCACCATCAACTGGTATGCTCTTACCGACACATTCCTCTCGAGTTCACTCGCGGTGTGGTTTACCGAGCACCTCAACTATATCCCCGTCTTCGACGAGCTTGGCATATCGCCGTTCTATGAGGGTATGCCGGCGTCGGCCAAATTCAGTGCCATAGGCTTCATGATCTTCGGCTGCGGCGTTGAGATGGCCGGTATCACTGTGAGCCGCGGTATTGTCAAGTGGTTCAAAGGCCGCGAGATGGCCATGGCGATGGGTTCTGAAATGGCCTTGGCTCGTCTCGGTGTAGGCACTTGTATGATATTCTCGCCCCTTGTAGCCAATTTCGGCGGCGTGGTGAGTGTGTCGCGTTCGGTGGCTTTCGGCGTTGTGCTGCTGCTTATTGCCTTGATAATGTTTGTGGTTTACTTCTTCATGGATAAGAAGCTCGACGCGCAGACAGGTGAGGGCGAGGAAAAAGACGAGCCTTTCAAGATTTCCGACCTCGGCAAGATTCTTTCGAGCTGGGCTTTCTGGCTTGTGGCTCTGCTTTGCGTGCTCTACTATTCGGCAATCTTCCCATTCCAGAAATATGCTGTGAATATGCTGCAGTGTAACCTCACACTCAACCCCGAGGGTGTAGGCGAATTCTGGCAGAGCGACCTTGCAACCTATATCCAGTATATCATCATGCTCATCGTTGCCGTAGGGTCGTTCGCTTTCAGTTTCTCCAAAGACAAAAAAATCAAGATACCTGCGCTTACCGTAGCTGTGGTTGCGCTTGTGGTATACTGCGTGATGGGCTATATGCGCCAGAGCGCCGCTGCAATCTTTGCCGTGTTCCCCCTGCTTGCTGTAGGTATCACTCCTATTCTCGGCAACTATGTCGATTATAAGGGTAAAGCCGCTTCAATGCTCGTGTTCGGCTCCTTGCTCCTTATTCTCTGCCACCTTACCTTTGCCTTCATCCTGCCGATGTTCAAGGGCAATGATGTCGGCGGAGTGGTAGTGGCTTATATTACTATCCTTGTTCTCGGAGCAAGCTTCTCACTTGTGCCCGCTTCTTTGTGGCCCAGCGTTCCCAAGCTCGTCGACGCGAAAATCATCGGTTCGGCCTACGCATTGATTTTCTGGATTCAGAATATCGGCCTGTGGCTCTTCCCCTTGCTTATCGGCAAGGTGCTCGACGCCACCAACACCGATATCGTGGCTGATGTCAACGCCGGTCTGATGACAGCAGAGGAAGCTGCCGTGAGCTACAACTATACATGGCCGCTGGTAATGCTCGCTTGCCTCGGCGTGGCTGCTCTTATCCTGGGCCTTGTATTGAAAGGTGTCGACGCCAAGCGTCATATCGGCCTCGAACTTCCCAATATCACTCCTTCGGCCGAAGTTGAAGAGTCGGAAGTCGAAGCTGTAGAAGAATAATCGCAGACTTCAAGTTTGCAGCTTGTGGGCAGTGGGTAGCATATTATCTATGCCGACTCACTGCCCATTTCATTTCAGCCCACAACCTGTCGATGTCGTCGAACGGTATCACCTCGGGCAGAGGCACCCAACCGTAGCGCTCGCCCATGAGCACGATGAAATTAGGACGCGGCGAAAGCTGTCGGCAACGTCGCAACTCGTTGAGACATATACGCATGGTGCGGTTGTCGAGACCCGCTTCCTGTGAAATGCCCCAGCGGAGGTCGGTCCACTCGATTATCCAACCTTGTGGCAAGTATTCATCGTGAAGTTGTTGCAGTACGCTGTGGAGCAGATTGCGCTCGCGCTGCATATCGGCGAAAGTAGAACTGACAAAGAAACGTATATAATTGGTGTTCATGGGCAAACGGTTAGTTGATATGCTGCAAAGATACTGATTTTTTTAAATATTTTACAAAGTTTAAAATATTTTGCTTAAATTTGTTCCGGTCAACAAAACACCACAAACAATTAGAGTAATTGAACCTGTTCAATTACTCCGGATTGCCATTTCATGAAAACCGCGTTACAATCAGCCTAGGATATAATTTCTGATAAAGGAAATTGATAAATATTATTGCCGGAAGCTGATTCATCTAAGGCGGGCTTGATTTGTCAGGCCCGCCGATTTTTTTTGCTCGCGGGGGTATTGACTTTTAGCGAAATAATATGTAATTTTGTGGATTGAGACGCGAAAAAACTGATAATTGCAGTATACTAATAAACCCTTTACTATCGCTATGCTACATTTAATTGCCGATACCGGCATACAATTTGATACAATAGAATTAGAATTCGATGCGGGTCAGCAACTTACGTTGCCGGCGGGACGACCGTTGAAGTATAGTTTCTGCAATATTGTCAACGAGGCGACGGGCGAGCGCGTTTTTGACCTGTTGACCTATCAGAGCACTATCGGTAAGTTCATTCCGGTCAATGAGCTTGTCAATGCCGGCACCATAGAACTTCTTGCCGACGGACGCGCCAAGCTCGATGATGGCGGAGTTGAGATAATGCGCACCGATGTGTCGCCGACACTCTTTACCCAACTCGACGCCTCCAACAACGGCGGCGAGATATACACTTTCAACTCGCTGCTGAGCTACCTTACTCCAAATCCCGAGCGTGTGCATGAGCGCGTGCCGGCATTCGAATTGCTGTTGGGGCATTGGCTCCCCATGCCGATGTTTGAAATGCAGCATGGCGTGACCACCGATGTGCCATACGCATGGTGCCGCGTGAAGATAGAGCGTATATCAGAAGCCCGCGAGGACGGCACCGCCCGCTACCGCTTTATCTGGGCTTTCGACACCCGCTCAAGCCGCGACCCGATGGAAATCTATCGCCCCACATTCCCTATCGAGGGAATCGACAAGGTTGAGTTCGGGCTATGCAACCGTGTATCGAATCTGATACCGTTTATGTCGCCAAACGGGTCTTTTACCGTATTCAGTCATTATATTGCCCAGTTGCTTGGTCTCGACCCTGCAGCCGGAGGCTATAAATATATAGGTTTCTATATCTATCTCATCAATTTCATCCGCTTCATCGGCGCCGGAAGTTACTCTATATCATTGTGCCGAGTCGCGCAACATACCGGTTGACCTTGTGCTCGACATCGGTAACTCGCGCACCTGCGGCCTGCTTTTTGAAGACGGCGACTTTACGCGTGCGGCCATGCTTGCATTGCGCGATATATCAGATCCGTCGAAGACCTACGAACATCCGTTCGACATGCGCTTGGTGTTCCGTCAGGCCGATTTCGGAGGTGATATAGTGATTGAGGAAGAAGATATGTTCCGCTATTCGTCGCTTGTTCGAGTAGGCGATGAAGCCCGCAAGCTTGTATACCGCTCGGTGGAAAGCGAAGGGCTATGGGCGAGCACAACTAACTACTCCAGCCCGAAGCGCTATCTCTGGGATACGAAACTCTTCAAGCACAAATGGGAATTTCTCACTACCGACAGTGACCCCCTCTATATCCGCGAGGCCGAAAGCGTGTATGTGCCCGGGCTGTCGGATTTGTTCGACGCTGCCGGCGAGTATGTCCGCGATCCGTTCAACATGATAGAGAATACCGACGGTCATACGCATTATTCGCGTGCCTCGCTGATGACTTTCGTGCTCATAGAGATTCTGCAGCAGGCTCTCATGCAGATCAACAGCCCCGAATTCCGCCGCCGCCACGGTCAGATAAACTGCAAGCGAGTGCTCCGCAGCCTTATCCTGACATGCCCAACGGCCATGCCGCGTAAGGAGCAGATAAAACTTCGCCAGTGCGCCCTCGACGCTTTCGAGGCTCTGACTCTGATATATCCCGAGGGCGAGCTGCCCCGTATCGACGTATATCCGTCGGTCGACAGCCTTGCCACGAGCGCCGACGACGCCATGGCTGACGAGAAAGCCGCATGGACTTTTGACGAGGCTACCTCGTGCCAGCTTGTGTATCTCTATGCCGAGATTGCCGAGCGCTACCGAGGCCGTGCCCGCGAGTTCTTCGACCTCAAGGGTCATGTGCGCCCCGAGCTTGTGGCCGAGGGCTACAAGGATAAAGCCGTGACGATAGCCTCGGTAGATATAGGCGCCGGCACCACCGACGTGATGGTGTGCACCTATATGTGCTCGGGCAATGATGAGGGCACTCTTACTCCACGCCCCATATTCTGGGACAGCTTCTATGTTGCCGGCGACGACATACTCCGTAATATCATACAGAATGTGATTATAGAGGACAGCGGCGACGATTATCCCGATATGGGCAGCGTCTACTCAGCCTTGACAGCACGCCTTGAGCAGATGAGCACAGAGGAAATCGGGGCAATACCGAGCATGAGCGAGCATGTGGTATACCGCACCATCATGGGCGACCTCCGCTCATCATCTACCGAAGCAGAGACCAAAGCCATCAAGCAACGCTTGGCGACATCGCTGCTCCGTGATTTCTTCGGCGTTGACTCCAACATGATGGAAAACCGCGACCGCCGCTGCCGTGTAGACTTCAACACTCAGGTCTCACACCCGATGGCACAGTTCTTCATGGAGCAACTGAGGCTGCGCCGCCCGTCGAGGGTCTATACCTACGACGAGATTTTCCCCGAAGTCAAGCCCTCGCAATATCTTCTTGACTACTTCGCCGACCACTTCGGCTTCCGCTTCGAGGAGCTGAAATGGCGCTTCGACCCCGAGCGGGTGTCGGATATCGTGAAGTCGACGATGGAGAAACTGCTCAAACAGATATCATTGATGTTGTATGCCCACCACTGCGATATAGTGGTTCTCTCGGGGCGCCCGACGAGTATCGATGCCATTACCGAGCTCTTTGTCAAATATATGCCTGTGACTCCCGACCGCCTCGTGCGCCTCAACGAATACCGTGTAGGCCAGTGGTTCCCTCTCGCCGATCCGCAGGGCTACTTCTATGATCAGAAAGCGGTCGTGGCTGTAGGTGCGATGGTAGGACATCTCGCCTCCACACAAGGTTTCAACGGCATGATGATACAGTTTGACGATATGGCCAAGCACTTCTGCTCTACGGCCAATTACATCAGTCTCTACAAAGGCGACCGCATGGCCACTACATTGCTGACTCCCAAGAAAGGCAGCGAGACACTCAATCTGACAATCTTCCCGGCTTTCTTCGGCTGCAAGCAATTCGACACACCGCACTACGACGGCCGCCCCATCTATGCCCTCTACAACAACAGCGGCCGCCGGTCACTGCGTCTGACAATAAGCCGCGATTTCATGGACGACCCCGAGCGGCTCAATATCGAGGACGTATGCGATCAGAACGGCGACCAAGTGCCCCTCGACCAAGTGGAATTTATCAGCCAGTCGATAATCAACGATGGCCGTCATTGGCTCGACAAGGGCGAATTCGAACTAAAAATATAAGCGTATCATGGCTATACAAGACGATATACAGATAATCAACGAAGGCCTGTCGTGGCTCAAGACCAACAAGCCTGAACAGTATGAGCAGGCTCTTTTCCAGATGCTCGACGGGCGTCGGCGTCTTCGCCGTCAGCTTGACGCTTTGAATGAAAATCCGGCGATAGGCGCCTTCGGCGAGAGCCAGACCGGCAAGTCGTATCAGATAAACACTCTCCTCAACCGCTATGACAAAGCTTTTGTAATCAAGGCCGAGGGCTATCCTGAGGGGGTGGGCTTCGTAGACAAAATCAACCCTATCGGCGACGACCGCGAGGCAACCGGCGTGGTCACCCGCATGACGAGTTTTGTCAACGACCCCGGCCGATACAACGCCAAATATCCGGTGATTGTGAAGCTGCTTACTCCCGGTCAGCTTGCCACGATACTTGCCTCAGGCTACTACTCCAATATCCGCGACTATACCACCTACTGCGAGGATGAACTACGGGAGATTTCCGAATTGCTGTGGCAGCGCTACGGCAACCGCCCCGAATTGCCCGGAGCGGCCCTTGTGGAAGACGATATCCTCGACATAAAATCTTATCTTACAAATTATCTGAAGGCAGCCACGCAGGGCTTGGCCCGCTCGAATTATTTCGAGACCCTGACCCGCATTATCCGTCGGGTGCCGACAGGTGAATGGTCGCAGGTGCTCAAATATCTGTGGCACGAAAACGAGGTTATCACGCGCCTCTTCGAGCGCCTTTGCGCTACATTGCAGCGCATGGATTTTGCCCGTGAGGTATATGTGCCTGTCGAGACTGTAATCCATGGAGGCGAAAACCGCCGCACTATAATGTCGGTGGCCTGCCTCAACGGTCTTGATGAAAGCGACTGGGCTATCCGCACGGATGTGTATGTGCCGGAAGGTGGCGACCGTCAGCGTCTCCGCCGCGAGGCCGATATGCCTACCAGCGAACTATGTGCGGTGAGCGCCGAGGTAGTATTCAAGATCGACGCCGAATATCTCGACGAGACCCGCACCTACTGTTACGACGAGGCTCATGCCGGCCAACCGGGATACCTGTCGCGCTCGAGCCGTGGCAAACTCGCCGACAGTGTGAGCAAATCTTTACTCCGCGATACCGACCTTCTCGACTTCCCCGGCGCACGCAGCAACGAGCAGCAGGACGAGGCGTTCTGCACCGAAGGCGCCCGCGACAAATCTGGTCAGTCGGTGATTGTGAAGCTCTTCCTGCGTGGAAAGATCGCTTATCTTTTCAACTACTACAGCGAGAGCCACAAGATGAAGGTGCTGCTCTTCTGCCACCACCATAAACAGAGCGAGGTTAAAAACCTGCACATACTTCTTGACCAATGGGTGCGCCGCAATGTTGGCAACACCGTGGCCGAGCGAGCTGCCACTTTGGCGCGTACGGGAGGCATTTCGCCCTTGTTCCTCGTGGCCACGAAGATCAACATCGACATGACCCCCAAGAACTATGACTCCCATAACAACGCCACAGCCCTCAATACACGCTGGGAAGACCGCTTCCGCACAGTGCTTCTCGACGCAGTGCTCAACTGGAGCAATGTCGATTGGTTCCGCAACTGGTCGGCGCCGGGAGTGTCGTTCAAGGATACCTATCTGCTGCGCAGCTATGAATACTGCTCTTGCACGCCTACGGGCAATCAGATGTTCAGCGGCTATGATGTAGCCACATCGTCGCCGGAGCAGCGCCTTGAGATGGACCATGACTATTACCGCCTGCTCCACAGCACATTCGTCAACAACGGCAGTGTGCGTGAGCTCTTCTTCGACCCCGACCTTGCATGGGATGTGGTGTCTACCCTCAACAACGACGGTTCGCTGTATATCATCGAGCGTATGGGCCGCGTGGCCGAGGCTGCCTCGCAGATTCGCAACGAACAGATGAAGCGTGAGCGCGACGACATCATGACATCTGTGCGCAATATCCTCGACAAGGAATATGACAGCGACAATGATAACGACAAGCTGCTGCACAATATAGAGACTGCAAGCAACCTGCGCTGGGAATTTGACACCAGTTGCTCTACCGACAGTTATTATTTCGGCCATCTGCTGCAGGCTTTGCAGGTGACGGAGGCTGAGTGTCTGAGCATTGTGCATGAACTCGTGCATGGAACCGCTATAAACAACGACCTCAACAACCTGAGCGATTATCAACTGATAATCAACCGCTGCCGCAACTTCGAGGGCTGCACTACCGACGACGAGCGCTGGGAGCGGCTTATCAAGGCATACGGTTGGCGCACAAAAGAAAATGCGCGTCAGCAACTCGCACGCCGCAATATCGACCCTGAAGTCCTCTTCAAGCCCCGTACAAGGCCGAAGACCAACCAAGTGTTTATTGCCGACCATATAATGGATCTGTGGCGACGCAAGGTCAACTCCGAGCAACTGATGAACACTTTTACATCGGCCGACGATGGTTTCAACCCTGTGCTGATGAAAGAGCTCGTGACTACGCTCATAGAGTCGGCCGACCGCCTCAGGCTTGCCGACAATATAGCCGAGCGTATACGCAGCGAGGTGAATGTGGCCAATGTGTCGCAAATCAGGGAGAGCCTTGTCGCTGACATCATGGCTTCGACTCTCAACTCATTCGTCTGCGATTTCGGCTACTCCATGCTCGGTGAGCCCTTAAAGGAAAAAGCCCGCGCCATAGCCGAGGAAAACATGCTCCCGGTGTATGACTATATCTGCAAGGAACGCCGCGAGAGTTATGCTCACGATGAACTTGCCGAGATGTTCGAGCAGGCGTTCGACCGTGGGTCGGCTTTGACAGAATCGTTTGACAACCACTACAATGAATGGCTTGAGTATATGACGATAGCCTTTGTGGTACATCTCAAACGCAGCGAGCTTCCCGCCGAAGTGAATGAGGCGCTCGGCACTCTGATCAACCGTATAACATACTAATTCAAAGATATGAAACGTATACATTTCGACAGCAATGGCCCCGTGTGGTGGCATTATCCGTTCTGGAAACCGTGGGGCTGCCTCGGTTGTCTGGGCAGACTGCTGTTGTTCCTCATATTCCTGTTTATCTTCATGCTGCTGTTGAGCCAATTCCGCAGTTGCAGCAATGAGCGGGGCTCGCGCGCGGCAGATGAAGAGCTTGTGGTGGTTGAAACCCCGGCAGAAGGCACTCTCCCTCCCATCAACGATGATGATGTGATTGAAGACGAGGGTCGGCGTATAGTTGCCAATCGTCTCAATGTGCTCTTTCAGGCTGAAGTCGGCCAAAGCGATATAGAGCGTTGGAGCGAGCGCTTCAAGGAACTCTACCCCGGTGACGAATACAAGATACTTTTCTGCGATATCAATACCAAGCTCATGGCTCTTGAAGTGCCGGCCGAAAAACGCCGCGAGCTTATCACAGAACTGCCGCAGCAGATACCGGATATACCTTTCCTCGTGTTTGAAGAGGGTGTGATGGATATGGGTTACCGCCCCAACGACACTGCTTTAGGCAATGCTGACAAGTCTTGGCACCTTGAGGCCGTGAAAGCCTACGACGCATGGGATCTCACAAAAGGCAGCGATAAGGTGATTGTGGCGGTTGTCGACAGTTATTTCGACCTCAGTAATCCGGAATTTTCGGCGACATCAATCACCCGCCCTTATAATGTATGGGATGGCAGCGACAATGTGGCCGTCCCCGATACTTATAACCCCGGCAATCCCGACCCTGTCCTGTGCCATGGCACTATGGTGGCCGCGCTCGCCCTCGGCGGGATGGATAACGGCCATGGCAGTGCCGGCATAGCGCCAGATTGCACATTCATGCCCATCAGTCTGGGCTCTCGTTTCGGCTGCCTCGCCATGCTTCAAGGCCTGCTTTTCGCAGTCAACCACGGCGCTCAGGTTGTGAATATCTCCGCCGGCATGAGCTTTGCCGAGGAAGTGGCTTCATGGCCTGTCGACCGTCAGATAGAGATGGCACGCCGCGAGCTGCTGGCGCAGGAGGATGTGTGGAAATATGTCTTCGACATGTGCGAGAAATATCATGTCACCATTGTGTGGGCTGCCGGCAATGAGAATGTGTTCACCGCCCTCGACGCTTCCAAGCGTGGCAGCAATACCATAAAGGTATCTGCTGTAGACCGCAATCTCGCCAAAGCCACATTCAGCAACTTCGGCAACTTTGCCGAGCGCCGGATCTTCGAGTCGACTGTTTCCGCTCCCGGCACCAAGGTTTTCGGTGAGCTTCCCGGCGGTGGCGAGATGGCTGTAGACGGCACAAGTTTCTCCGCCCCTATAGTAGCCGGTGCTGTCGGTCTTATGAAGAGTCTCGATATCTCATTGACAACCCAAGAGATATCGGCGATATTGCAGGAGACGGGCAGGGTAGTGGCCACTCGCAGCACCATCGGCCCGATAATCCAGTTGCGCCCGGCTCTCGACAAGGTTATCGACGGCTTCCTTCCCTTCGATACTTTCAAGGAAGTGATTGCCAACGTACCCGGCGACAGCATACGCTATGCCACCACGCTAATGCGCCCGCTGCGATATACTGAGGAATCGGACTCAACGATGTTGCCTCCGCTGGTGCAGCTTTCGTTTGTATTCAAAGGCGATGGTAAAGGACGTGTGTACTATACCTCCAATCTTGACCCCGAACATCCGTGGGTGGGCGACATTACCTATACTGTTAACGGTGATAAGGTTGAGATAGTGCAGCCGGCCACAGCACCCATACTCGGCAGCGCCACCGATGAAAACGGCTTTAATCCGGCCAAGTTCAGGGTAGGGGCCGACAGCCGAGGCAAAGCAATAATCGAACATATCGAATCAGAATCGATACCTGAGGAATATACACCTTATATTAAAAAGGCTTGAGAAATGGAAAAGAAGACAGGATTGTCAATTGCCAATATGCTTAGTGTGATAGGTCTTATAGGCCTTGGACTTGGCACGGCGATGGGCATTGTGCTTGAAGGAAAAGAAGTTGCCATAGCGATAGGCTGCGGTGCCGGAGTGTTTATTCTCGGCATTTTAGGTCTTTTCCTTGCCGTGAAGGCAAAAAAGGCTGAAAGTGAATTTGGCAAATGGCGTAAATATGAATATCTCGGATTGGCGCTGTGTATAGGCGTGATAGCCTTTTCTGCCCAACCGTGTATGTATTCGGCTAATTTCATAATTTCCAACCGCTCATTACGCGAGGCCGGCGACAGCGATATTGCCACGGTAAGAGGGATGATTACAAGATTCAAGGCTCAGGAGGCCGACCGCCTCAACCTCACCCGCGAGGGGCTTGACAATTATCTGTCGTTCAATCCGTCGGTGGTGTCGTCGAGTCTGCAGAGCTTTATTATCTATGAGGTCATGCACGGCTCGCCGGGCATTTTCAACCGTCATGTGCTCAATGAATATGTGGCGGAGAAATCGTATCTCATTGAGCATGGCAACTTTAATGAAGACCTTTTCGGCAAGTATAATCATGAACTCGATATGATATCCTCACGCCTAACAAACTTTGACTTCGCCGATTTCCCGTCGATGGCCACTGCGCTGACGGCCTTGTCAGACTCTGTTGGGGCTAATCTGACAGCATTGTCGTATAACTTCAATTTCGGCAACATAGGCCTGAACGACAGAGGTATCTACGACTATGAGCCCACCGCCGGCTATGAATATACCGAGCGGGCCACTACTTTCGGCGCTAAGTATGCGGCCATGTTCACCCCCGGCTTGGGTGCTATCGGGCTTTTCGCAGCCTTTGCGCTGCTTTATATACTTGATTATTTTCTTGAATTCCGTAGTCTGCGAGTGCCTGTCAAGCAAGGCCCCAAGATATCAGACAACGACGGTTTACCCCTTTAGAGCTAAGATTTATGGCACTGAACGATCATATAGAACGCTGGGCGCTCCAGCAGAGTGTAGACCGCCTTGCATTGGCTGTAGCCAACGGGCAGGTGACACTTGACGACCTTGGTGATATCGCCCGCCGCAAACCGGTATTTGCCTCAAAGTTCGCCCTCGTGCAGCAACAGCTTGAGGCCATGCCCAATCCGAAAGAACAGGAAGATTTCGACCGTATTAAGAGTGATTACGATTCTTTATTGCGTGGAGAAGAACAGCTCACTCTCATGCAGTCATACCTTGCCAAATGGAGTGCGAACTCAGCTGCCGCCGACAGGGTGAGAATGGTGAAAGAATGGTATGGCGAGATCAAGGAAGACCGTGATTTCAGCCGCCTTAAGGATAGGGCCGAGGCTGATATTGCCGCTTATAACCAAACGGGTAAAATACCGTCGGTTGAGATTGTGCAGGCTCTTCAGATGTATCTCAACGAGTGGAAATGCAGCGGCACTCCCGCTTCCGACCTTCACTTGAATATGGTGGAAGATTGGCTTTCGCAGATAAAAAATATGCGTGCAGCCAAGATGAAATCAGATTGGGAGCGCCTTTTCGACAGCAATGGCAAGCTTAAAAGCATTGAAGAACTCAAGAATTTTGCGATAGAATATTCTTCAGATCCGTCATATAGCGGACGTATCGACGACGCTTATTGGGCATGGGCGATGTCGCAGCCTGATGTGCTTGCGGCTGCTTCTGACTATGACACATATTTCCATCATGTAGGCAATCATTCGGCAGAAATTGCCAATCTGCAGAATATGAGCGCTGAATGGCAGGCCGTCGACCAGTCAGATATTTTCGAGGTGATAGACTACCTTGAAGACCACCCCGATTCTCCATTTAAGGAAAGCGCAAAAAGCCTCATGGAGGTGCTCAAACGCGATGAGATTGACCGTATGCTCACAAGTCCGGCAACATATTCCGACGCAAAATTCCGTCGTCTCGCCGGCTCCGGCGCCTGCTCGAAAGAAGAGCTTGTGGAGGCTGTAGGCGGCAGTGAGGAGGTATACGAGCGAATAATGAATCTTCCTAATGAGCCAGTTATAGAAATTCCTAATCCACTTGATCAGCTATTTACCAAAGGAGGGGTAGGGCAGACAGATATAGTTTTCTTTGGAATGCCATCAAGCGGCAAGACCTGCGTGCTTACTGGGCTCTTTGCAAGCGAACGTTTGGCAGCTGATACATCAGATTGGAATGGTAAATATGCCAATGCATTAAAAAAGTTCGGAGAGTGTATGACAGCCCCGCCTCGTACCCAAACCCGTTTTGTTGCAGTGATTAGTTGTGAGATATATAAAAAGGATAAGAAACGTGAGCTCAAGGTGCCGTTTAATCTCGTGGATATGGCGGGTGAGGATTTTCAGAACCAGATAGTTCAGATTGACGACCTTGAAAATGCTACGGTATCATTCGCCTCTATGGGTGATGGTGCTCCGGAGATTCTCGCCAACAGTCACGACAAAGTCTTTTTTGTGCTCGTTGACCCTACAGCAACTGGTCAACGTGAAATGATACAAAAAGATGCTATCCGCACACTTATAAGTCTCTTTGAAAATCCTACCAACAGGCAGATAATGAGTCGTGTGCGCGGCCTGCACTTTATCGTGACAAAGGCTGATACCTTGCTCGACAACAGGCAGAAAAGCGCATGCAGGGCAGTGCATAAGATTCTCAATGAAGCAACGCGTACCAAACTGCGCAACTTCTGCCGTGATTTGGGTATCAATTCATCTACCGAGCAAGACCTCGACGGCCGTCCGCGGGTATTCTGCTTCAGCCTCGGCAAGTTCCATCCCGGTAATATCTACTCAGGCTCGCAGCGCGACTCAGAGACAATCATAAATGTGATAAGCGATTATGTCGTGGCCGAGCGACAAGAGACAGTCGGCCGCAAGGTGCGTAAGTTTTTCACCCAACCTATATTCTGACAGTTATGGATAAAACAATAGGACTGCAGATTGCAGGCTGCAGCGAACAAGGTTTCGACGACCTACTCTCAATAAACTGGCAAGGCAAGAATCTTTCGGATTTTATGCCTCGTCGGGAAAACTACAGCTTTCCGATAGCATATTTTGCCTGTATAGACTCTGAATACCAGACCTACGAGGCGGTGATATGCAAATTCAAGGGTCTTGATGTGCGCCACTCGGCTTTTCAGGTTGCCATACGCATACCGGTCGGGTATGGACTGATTGACAAGGGTGGCAACCGTGTGAGCCCGGGTGTGGTGCTGAGGCCTATACTCAAAAAGGTTGTAGATGAGCATTTGAAGTTGTTTGAGGATACTTACGAGTATCGCAGAAGACAAGTTCCTGTATTTGTTCAGAGTGATTATGAGGCACTTCTCCAAGCGTATCATATAGCTCCTATGTGGGGGCCGATGGTCGATATGGGTGGTTCGCGGCCCGTGTATGTCAATGGCGGATCTGACGATGATATCGACAGAAAACTTCTTCACTTGCCTTATATATATCGTTTCAGCGACGCGCAGTGGGTGGAGATAGGAGCTTTCAGTACATCGGTAGCTACAACAGCACTTACAGATGAGGAAATGAATGCTGAGTCTGAGATAAGTGTGCATATCAATGATAAGCTCGGCTCGGTGGCCTCGCGTACGCTTGGGGTCGTGCCCATGCATCTGAGCTCAGACTCATTTGGCTATAATGCTGAGATATATGATGTTGTAAAATTGAAACTCACGCGGGAGGACGTCCTCAGAAGTTTTCGAGAGAATAAGCTCAGAGCGGAAAGCAAGGGCTATGAGGTGGCAATCTTACCCACTAAAGGTGTCGTTTCGGTGGTATTCAATCCTCCTTTGAGGCGTAAGATATTCGACATACAGTTTAAAGGCAACGGTGTTGCTGACCGTGAAAAAGAAATAGGCGAGCAGTTGCTCTATAATGGCAATAAAGTAAATAATTGCCGTGTAGCCTTTGAGGGTGCGCAGATCAAGACCTTTGAGAATCTGTCGTCCGACGAGTTGCGGCAATGTTTCTCGCTCACTCCCTTGTCGAGATTTATTTTAGAAAAGATCAGGCGCGACGGCAGTGTGATTTCTGTCACGCTCAAGCTCAAAGAAGAGCCAAAGCCGAAACCGGTTGAGGCGTCGCCGGCTCCAAGGTTTCAGCTCAAGAAAGAGTCTGACGGTGATACGCTGAAAAAGTTGAGGGTCTTTGTTGATGGAAAAGAAGATCTGCCTGAGCCGATGATTTTGACTCAGACAAATGCGGCAGGGGTGATCAGCGAGACTGTCTTCAACAGCTTCGAACTTGTTACAACTGCCGAGAGCAACCATGTAGATCTGCTGTTTGCAGAAATTTCGGGTTCTCCGAAGATTGAACTCCGCGTAGGGCGTCCGTCGCTATATAAGGGAACTGTCAGCCCGTCGGAAATCGAAGGCGTGGATTACGAGACTACTTTGCGCCACCGCAAAGCTGCATTTACTCGTTTCTTCTCGATATTTAAATGGCGCGAGATGAGCGGTTCGTGGCCGATATATCGTGCCATATCGGTGGCAGTGGCAGCTGTATTCCTTTGTGTGCTGTGCTTTTTTGCAGGCGTATTTTCAAGCGGCTGTGGAGTGTTGGGCGAGTGGCGCGATGTCTTCACCGGTCAGGAACCTGTTGAAACGGTCAACAATGACTTCAAACCTGAAGTAGCTCCCGAGCCTAAAGAAGAGCCTAAGGTCGATACGCCCAAGGAGCTTACTGACACTACGAAGACTGAGGAGCCTGATTCAATCACAGTAAAAGCCCCGGAGAATGAGAATCCTTAAGCTGCTGATTTTTGCATTGATTGTATGCGCTTTGTTCTATGGCGCATACTGCCTGATTGTAAGACCTTCGGCCGGACTCACAGGAAGTCATGACAGCGGCGGCTTGCGTGAGATGTGTATCGGCCGTATCAACGCTTACGGCGACAGTATATATATCAATGGTTGGTCGGATGAGTACCTTACTGCTGCGGAAGTGATTGTTAGAAGTCATAATGGTCGACTATCTGCTAAAGAGCTGCAGCAACTCGAAACGACATTGCAAAGTGTTTTTATAGAGCGTACAGATTCGCTGATCAGATCATGCTATGGTTCGTCGATGACCGATGGCAAGATTGTGTCCGGCTCACGACTTTCAAAGGCTTACAACGGTCTTGACGCCCTCGCTGCCAAATACCCTGTTGTAAAATCATCGCAGCGGTGGACTAACTTGGCAAAGTTGAGAAAAGCCCATACCGATATCTATAATTTCGGACAGCGTGATTTTCAGCTCTCATCAAGGATAAACCTTAAGACTGAAAAAAGCGGCGACCGATTTTATATATCGATGGATGATGTCGTCAATTTCGACAATTACCGTGCAAGCATTATCAAGCAACAGAGCATGCTTGAGAGCAGACTCAATGAATTGCCGGAGCTGCGCACATCGCCTTGGGCTGTCAAGGCTTTGAAAATTGCCGAGCTCAGAGAAAAACTTTCGACGGCCCGCACCAATTATATAGATCGAGAGAAAAGGGCGGTTGAATCGTACCTCGGCGCTATGGTCGGCGGAATTCATAAAGAAGGAGGTCTTACTCCTGAGAATGCCAGCGAGATTATCTCCCGCCTCGACAATATCGAAACATATCTTAAACAAAGAAGCATAAATGCCGGTGGATTCAGTAACGTAAAAAATCAGATTCGCCGTATATATATAAATTAGACTCACTATATGCCGAAGTTAAAGGAAGTATTAAGCACCGAGGTGCATTGGCAGGTTGCCGACTGGCATACCCGCGACCAAGCCAATATCCGTATCCGCCAGCTCATGGGCGATGATGCGCGCTATTTTGCGCCGGTATATGTGACTCATGCCGGTTATTATTGGGCCGACGCCGACCCTCAGGGTTGGACTTTGCTCACAGACGCTACGGAAAATGATTCGCGTGAGGCCCGGGCTTTGATTGAAAGGCTGCGAGCGAAGGTGCTCGCAAAATATCCTGCCCAGCAGCAGCGCGTAGATCAGCTGTTCACCCGTCCTAATGATGATTTTGTGTTTATACGCCGCGACGCCGCAGGTAATCTTGACCTCAGGATGACCGGTTGGGGCTTTGCCAATTTTCATCGGGCATACGGCGGGAGCATTGTTGACGCCCCGGCCGACGACAGTCTGCGCGAGGTGAAGGTTTGCTTCAGTATCGATGGCCGAAGGGTCGCTGACCGTGAGTTTGAGTTATGGCGCTCGACTTCATGGGCTTCTTTGGTAACCGATAATGAAGGCTTTTATAGTCTTGGCAAACTGGGTCCCGGCATTCAGGTGCAGGTGCGCGACAAACTTACCGGTAAGGAACGGATAGAAAGCATAGCAGAAGATACACATATTATTGATGTGGATGTCACTGAGTATCTTACCTTGCGTGTGAGCGCGCGTCATGACAATGTCCCGCTGCAAGGTGAGACAGTTGATGTAGTCTATGGCCATCGCACAAATCAACTCACGCTGACTCAGGGCGTGGCCGAGTGTCGCTTACCGTGGCTCGAAGGGCAGGAGTGCAAGGTGACATTGCGCGGTGAGTCGCAGACCCGTCAACTCGACAAATCAATTGTGAATACTTTTGAGTTCGAGTTTACGACGCCTGTAGTCCGTCGTACGCCGGTAACTGTCCGTGTTCATGGCGATGGCGCTCCTATAGTAAATGAGCCGGTGACGCTTGTATATCACGATGATGTGCTCGAATTGCGTACAGACAGCCGCGGCGAGGCTCATGCCGAATTTGAACCGGCCGCTCAGGGCGAGACCACGAGAATGGTCACCGCAAGCGTAAGAGACCGGCAGCTCGGCGAAGATCTGCTTGACCGCCCGGTGGTATTCGATTTCTGCTTTGATACGCCCGCGAGAGAGGAGTTTCAGGCTACACTGCTCGTTGTGGATATGGATAACAGCCCTGTCGGAGCTTATCCTATAAGAGTCAATATAGGTGAGAATTCTGCCGATTTCCTTACAGATGATAACGGCTGCATAGCGCTCGGCTCGGTCTCCGCCGGCGATATTATGACCGTATTCGATGGGCAGAACCTTGCGTTCAGCCGTGAATATACGCTCAATGCAAGGCAGCCTCAATATGTGTTCCAGTTGCCATACAGTTCGTCGCCGTCCGATTCTGACTGTACCTTGAGGGTGATTGAGCTTAACGGCCAGCCGGCAGCCGGGGTGACCTGTGTGCTTCAACAGGGCACGTCGCGCGTATTGGCACATCTCGACGAAAATGGTGAGATGAGATTCGCCTCAGCCGATTTCGAGACCGGAAAAGAAATCGAAGTATATCTTTACAGCCACCGCCGCCAATTTCCTAAACTTGGCTTCAAACTCGAGGAGAATGAGAAGGAATATGAGCTTGTAGAGGTCAAGGGGCCTTATCCTTGGTGGAAAGTGGCGCTTGAGATTCTCGCGGTTCTTGCTTGTGGAGTTGGTTTGCTCTGCAATGCAGTGGTATGGAGAGCTATTTTTAATGAATTACCTCTAATTTTTGCCTGATATGTTTGCTCACAGCTCATTGTTGTTCTATTGGATATATTTTGCATGTGTGTTTGCCTTTGCCCTCTATGGCTATGACAAGCACTGCGCATGCTGTCATAAATGGCGAGTCTCGGAGTGGGTGTTATTGCTCGTTTCGCTTCCTCTTAGTGCTTTCGGGGCTCTTTGCGGTATGATCATATTCAATCACAAGACTGCCAAGACTCTCTTTCTTGTCGCCATTCCTGTGATTCTGCTTATGCAGGTTCTTGGCATGGCGTGGTATTTTACTCACTTTTAATCTCGCTTTGTGATGAATGGTAATAATAAGGGTATATTGCGCGGCATACTTGTCGGTGTATACATTTTGCTGATTGCATTGCTGATGTTAAGCAATTGCCATGGCTGCGACCGTGAGCCCGATCCTCCTGTGGTCGACGACAGGGCTGCCGAGGAGCGTGCCGAGAATATAGGTAATGATGGTGAGATTAAAGTGACAGCCTTGTGGGACTTCCCCGGAGATGTTGACTTGCACGTGACCGAGCCTGACAGTACCGAACTTTGGTTCCGCAATATGAAAAATCGCCGTACAGGCGGCGAGCTTGATGTAGATGATATTCCCGGTGGCCCCGGATCGGCGGAGAATATTTATTGGACAAATCCTCTGCATGGTCAGTATACAGTAGAGGTTGTACTGTATAATATATCTGTCAACGCTCCAAATGGAGGACCGGTGCAAGTTGTGGTAAAGGTGAATGGCCAGACGGAGACTATTCCTGTGCGGCTGACAACCCAGAGTCAGCGTGTGCTTGTGAAGAGGTTTACATATTGAGCGCATAGAAAATGCAAAAATGTGCAAAAGGGCGGAACTTTTTTTGATCAGTTTTGTTTATCGTCCGGAATAAGTTTTTGAGGTCTTGAATACGACAAAACTACCAATTAATGCGCCGAAAAGGCGTATTAATTGTGAATGGATGTTAAATAAATGCTTTAAAGCACATTTTCTTTGGAAAATATTTGGAGAATTCAAAAAGAGGGCGTAACTTTGCACTCGCTTTCGGGGATGAGACCTCGGGACGGCCGGAAAGGCCAAGCGAAATACTAAAAGATGTTAAGAAATCACGAATTTCTTGCCAGTCTCGAAAAGTCGCAGTAACTTTGCCGAGCTATCCGCAAAAGCCGCCAAGGCTGAAGCGAAGCAAGCGAACATTGACAGTTTGACAACAGATGAGAAGTAGTACAAGAGTGTAACGGAATCTCAATTGAGATAAGTTCGACTCTGTCAAATTTCCGAAATACAAGCTTAATCTATCGGTCAGGATAAAAGGCACTTCAATGAAAGGCGTCTTGTCTTTACAGGCAATAAATTTAATTTACTTGCTTGTTTTAATTTTGAAAAAAAGAAAACAAGATAAGCAACAACGAAGAGTTTGATCCTGGCTCAGGATGAACGCTAGCGACAGGCTTAACACATGCAAGTCGAGGGGCAGCGGAGGCGAGAGCTTGCTCTCGCCTGCCGGCGACCGGCGCACGGGTGAGTAACACGTATGCAACCTGCCCTTTGCAGGAGGATAACCGGGAGAAATTCCGACTAATACTGCATAACACTCCCTTACCACATGGTTTGGGAGTCAAAGGAAGCAATTCCGGCAAAGGATGGGCATGCGGCGCATTAGCCAGTTGGCGGGGTAACGGCCCACCAAAGCGACGATGCGTAGGGGTTCTGAGAGGAAGGTCCCCCACATTGGTACTGAGACACGGACCAAACTCCTACGGGAGGCAGCAGTGAGGAATATTGGTCAATGGACGGAAGTCTGAACCAGCCATGCCGCGTGCAGGAAGACGGCTCTATGAGTTGTAAACTGCTTTTGTACAAGGGTAAACCTGAATACGTGTATTCAGCTGAAAGTACTGTACGAATAAGGATCGGCTAACTCCGTGCCAGCAGCCGCGGTAATACGGAGGATCC
>OFGJ01000201.1_pt1 | contig 56722 bp, 50 predicted proteins | sample 1521731 | NCBI WGS metagenome assembly OFGJ01 (sample SAMEA3504126, study PRJEB24116) | mouse gut metagenome | biome: mouse gut; feature: mouse-associated habitat; material: faeces | place: Denmark | collected 2011 | reverse complement strand
CGCTTTAAACCTCAAGTTTTCAAGTTGCAAGGCAACTTGCGAAACTTGAACTGATAAAAGAAAATCGGCCGTCAGCGAGAGCCGGCGGCCGAGTAGAGAGTAGATTGCTCAATCGGGCAGAGCCCGAGAGCTATGAGGGGGCTTTAATTATTGAGCTTCTTCAACGGGAGCAACTTCAGCAGCCTCTTCAACAACAACGGTGGTGTCGTTGGTAAGAGTGTCAACTACCTCAGCGGCAGCGGCAACTTCTTCTACAGCTACGGTGTCTGCAGCTACTTCAGTTTCAGCAGCAGCTTCTTTGTTGCCACAAGCGAAGAACGACATGCTGAATACTACAGCAAGCATAAGAACTAACTTTTTCATCTTAGTTACGATTTAGTAATAAAACATTTTTTGCTTCAAAAGTGCTGCAAAGTTACGTCAGATTTTTGATATGTAAAAATTTTTAGCAAAAAAAATCGTCAGTTGTCCTCAATTTTAACATTTCAGTGCTTGCATAGATAGTTTTTGAATCAATCGTAGCGCATGTCGGCAAGCATAGACTGCAATCTTATGCGGGCCTGATGTATGCGGCTTTTCACCGTTCCGAGCGGCAGATTCATCTGTTTTGCAATCTCGGCATAGCGGTATCCGGAGATAAAAAGCGTGAAAGGCTGGCGGTAATCGTCTGAAAAAGAGGCTATGGCTGCCTGTATTTCTTTGGCGTTTATGGCACCCTCAGGGCTGTCGAAGCCTGAATCCTGCGAAAAATTCAGTTGATACAGATCGTCGCTCTGGTCCACAATAACCACAGAACGCGCTTCCTTGCGGTATTTGTTAATGAAAAGGTTGCGCATGATTGTAAAAATCCACCCCTTGAAATTAACATTCTCCACATATTTGTCTTCACTGTCAAGAGCCTTTAGTGTGGTATCCTGAAGTAAATCGTAGGCGTCGTCGCGGTTGGAGGTCAGCGCGTAGGCGAAATTGAGCAGGTTGCGCTGTACTGAAAGTAATTTGGTCTGAAAAGTATTTGATCCCATAATTTTATAGTCTTGCGTTAATCATAAGTTATATTTAAAACACTCCACGAGGGTTTAGGTTGGGCGTTTTTGCATATTTTTACGCTTTTTAGAGAACTAAAATATTATTTTTCACCCGTGATTTTGCTAAATTTGCAAAAAAAATCTAACCTACGCTCATGAACCTTAGACCCTTGATATCTGTTTTAGCGGGAGTATTTATCTCCATGTCAGCAGCTTCTGTTACTTCGAATCTCGGCCATCATGATTTTATGTATGCCGGCGAGGGAAAACGGCCTTTGATCTACATCGTCAAGGATGGCACGGTGGCGTGGAGCCATGAAGCAGAAGGGCGCCGCGGCGAAATCAGCGACGCCATACTTCTGACTGACGGCAACATTCTTGTCGCCCATCAGTACGGCGTCATGGAGATTGCCCCCGACCACTCCACGGTATGGAGCTACGACGCACCCGAGGGTACTGAAATACATACAATACAGCCGATAGGCAATGACAAAGTAGTCTTTGTGCAGAATGGCAAACCTGCCAAGGTCGTTGTGATGGCGATTCCTTCAACGGAGATTGTGTCGGAATTTACGGTTGACGTGCCTGAGAGCGCGTCGGTCCACGGCCAGTTCCGCAACGCCCGCCTGACATCAAAGGGCACTTTATTGGTGTCGAACATGGCCGGCGGATATATCAGCGAATATAACGACGAGGGCAAAGAGATAGACCGCTGGGAGATTGCCGGCCCATGGTCGTGCTCGGAGGTCGGCAAAGCCCCGCACCTGCTTGCAGTAGGGAAGAAAAGCACCCTGCGCGAGATTGACCGCCGCGGGAATATCATCTCGGAGATAAAACTTGACACGCTCGGCATAACTTCGGCTCAGAAAGCCGTACGCCTGAAAAATGGCAATACCATTGTCAACAACTGGTATAATGAATGGAGCAAGACTCCGCTCGACACACTCAATGCCCCCGTGCAGGCCATAGAAATCACTCCAAAGGGAGAAGTCGTGTGGCAGCTCAAGGCATGGAAAGACCCATGTCTGGGACCGTCGACAACAATTCAGCCTCTTGATCAGGCTGTCAACAGGCAGAGCATGTTTTTCGGCCGCCACAATGGCCGCAGCCCCAAGCTCTTTGTAGAGCCCAACAAACCTATAGGCAAGGCCAAAGGCGCCGTGCCCGGGCGTGTGGCATGGATTCATTCGCCCGGTGTCGCCCGGTGGGACGGCCGCACGGGTCTGTGGGTGGAAGACCGATGGAACAATCAGGCCAAGGCCGACCGGCTCTTGAAAGAGACTATAAAGACTGTCGGCGGCAAAGACGACGCCAAGGCTGCGTGGAAAGCTATATTCTCAGATTTCAACAAGCGCCACGGCAAGGGCAGCAAGGGTTATCGCAAGGGTGAGAAAATAGCTATAAAGCTCAATATGAACAATGCAATCACTCACCGCGACACCATCGAGCTCAACTCGTCGCCGTTTGTGACTCTCGCTTTGGTAAAGACTCTCGTTGAAGACGGCGGCGTGCGTCCGGCCGATATCATCGTCTGCGAGCCAAGCCGCGCCATTACCGACAGTATCTACAATAAAATCCATCGCCTATACCCCGACATCACCTTTATTGACAATATCGGAGGCGACGGCAGGGAGAAATGCGAGTATTACCCTGAAAGGATAGTGTATTCGGTAGATAACGGCAAGATGGCGCGAGGTTTGGCCAAATGTATCGTAGACGCCGACTATGTGATAAACAGTGCATTGCTCAAGACTCATTCAGGCCCCGGCGTGACACTCACGGGTAAAAACTGGTATGGCGCTACCGACATAGCCTTGCAATGGCGCAAGAACGCCCACAACAATGTCAGTCAGGACAAGCGCAACGGCAAGCCCGGCTACAAGACGTTCGTAGACTTTATCGCCCATCCCGATTTGGGCGGCAAATGCCTGCTTTTCCTTATCGACGGCACCTACGGCTCGCGCGATGTCAACGGCGCTCCTTATCCAAAATGGCAGAAAGCACCATTCGGAGGCGACTGGGCATGCAGTATCATAGCCTCGCAGGACGCTCTTGCCGCCGACGCTGTAGCCATGGATATAATAATAGGAGAGTGGCCCGAGTTCGGAAGCCTCAACTATTGCGATGAATATCTCCGCGAGGCAGCCTCGATACCGTCGGCCCCGAGCGGTACGATATATAAGGTAGACGGCAAAGCCCTCGACGCGCCGCTCGGCCTTATGGAGCACTGGAATAATCCGGTCGATAAGAAATATGAGGCTATAGATTTGGTTTACCGAAAAATAGAGTGATATGAAATACCATCTGATCTTGGCGGCCTTGGTGCTCGCCGTGGCAGCTTCAGAGGCAAAGGCAGCTGATACCGAGGTGATGTATCTCTCCGGTAAGGACGCCGACGACCCCGTCGAATGGCAATTCCGCTGCTCAGAAGGCATGAATTCGGGCAAATGGACTACAATCGGTGTACCCTCATGCTGGGAGCAGCAGGGCTTCGGAGCATATACCTACGGTCGTTTCTATCTCGATAAAAAAGCAAGTCCGAGCTCGGAGACAGGCGAATATCGCCGCACTTTCGATGTGCCTGCCGATTGGTGGGGCAAGACCGTACGTCTTGTGTTCGAAGGTGTTATGACCGACGCCTCAGTCAAGATAAACGGCAAGAGTGCGGGCGATGTCCATCAAGGGGCGTTCACGGCTTTCAGTTATGATATATCGCGCCTGCTGAAATACGGCAAAGAAAACACCATCGATGTATTTGTAAAGAAAGAGTCAGACAACAAATCTGTCAATGCGGCCGAGCGACGTGCCGACTGGTGGCTCTTCGGCGGTATCTACAGGCCGGTATATTTAGAGGTGCTTCCTGCGAAGCATATATCCAAGGTAATGACCGACGCCAAGGCCGACGGCACTCTCAATCTGCGCCTGACTACGAGCAGACTGCCTGCCGGTGCTTCATTGACGGCTGAAATCGACGGCGCTCAGACGCAAGTGGTCGGTTTGTCGGCAGGCTCTGAGCATGATGTCAGTTTCTCCTTCGGCAATGTCAAGCGATGGGATCCCGAGCACCCCAATCTCTATAATCTGCGCCTCACCCTTAAAGACAGCAAGGGGCGGGAGATTCACTCTGTAAATCAGAAAGTAGGCTTCCGCACGCTCGAATTTATGCCGCGCGACGGTTTTTATCTCAACGGCACCCGTCTTGTGATGAAAGGCGTAAACCGCCATTGCTTCTATCCCGAGACCGGGCGCGCCACATCGCGCAGCCGTGACCTTGAAGATGTGAGACTGCTCAAAGGCATGAACGCCAACGCTATCCGCTCGCACTATCAGCCCGACAGACACCTGCTTGAACTATGCGATTCGCTCGGCCTGCTCTATTTCGACGAACTTGCAGGCTGGCAGGACCCTTACGACAATACCGTAGGTCCGAAGATTCTCACAGAGATGATAGAGCACGACGCGAATCATCCGTCGGTCTTCGCTTGGGGCAACGGCAATGAGGGCGGCTTTAACTATTCATTACTGCCACTATATGAGCAACTTGACATACAGGGACGCAAGGTGGCACATCCGTGGTCGCTCAAAGACGGCCTCGACACCCACCATTATCCCGCCTACCAGACCGGCGTGGCTCGCTTTGTCAACGGCTATCAGGTATTCATGCCTACCGAATTTCTTCATTCCCAATTCGATAAAGGCGGCGGCGCCTCTCTCGACGATTTCTGGGCAAACTGGTCGCAGAGCCCGCTCTTTGCCGGCGGTTTTATCTGGGCGATGGTCGACGAGGGTGTAATGCGCACCGATATCGGAAAGATTGACACCAACGAAGGAAACGCCCCCGACGGTATCGTAGGGCCGCACCGCGAGAAAGAGGGCTCATGGTATACGATACGCGATGTATGGTCGCCTCTTCAGATTGCGCCGCTTACGGTGCGCCGCGGCAGAGTGCCGGTTTTGAATATCACAAACAGGTCGCTCTTCTCGTCTCTTGGCGAGTATTCGCTTTGCTATGAGGTGCTGGCGGCCTCGTTGGATAAAGGCGAAAAGGTGTTGGCTTCAGGACGTGTGGATTTGAAAGACGCAATGCCCGGCGAGGCTGTGAACGTAGGCCTCGGCAATAGCGGAGATTTCAGTCAAGGCGATTTTCTGAGGCTGACATTTCTCGACAGCAAGGCCGATACCGTAAACGTGTCCACATATCCAATGCTCTATGCCGATGAGTTTTATAAGGAAAACATTCACCCGGCGTCGGCAGGAAAAGCTTCTGTCGAGGGCTATACTCTCAAAAGCGGCGATGTGACGGCAGAGATAGACCCGGCAACCGGCTATCTGTCAAGAGTGACGCGCGGAGGCCGTGTGATACCTTTCGGCAAGGGCCCCGTGCCTGTCGGCATGAAGATGTCGCTTTCGTGCATACAGGTTGATGACAGCGGCGATACCGCCAAGATTATCGCCCGCTACAAAGGCGCTGTCGATTCGATAGTGTGGAGCATGACGCCCGACGGTCAGCTCGGCCTTGACATACTCATGCTTAAGAGCAAGAACGGCAATGGCTATGAGGGAGAGTTTGTCGACAAGACAATACGCAATTTCGGCTTTAGTTTTTCTTATCCCGAAGAACTGTGCACCGGCATGACATGGGTGGGCAAAGGCCCTTACCGGGTATGGCGCAACCGTCGCCGGGGCACCAATTACGGCCTTTGGCATAAAGACTACAACAATACCGTCACCGGGCAATGGGACGAAGGCTCGGTATATCCGGAGTTCAAGGGCTATCATGCCAATATCTATGAGGCGCGCGTAGAGTCGGAAAAATCGCCGTTTACCGTCCGAAGCGAGACCGACGGCCTCTATCTGCGCATGTTTACTCCGGAAGAGCCTCGGCCCGGGGAGCGGGTGTCGCGCACGATGACGCCTTTCCCCGAGGGCGATGTATCGTTCTTGCTCGACATACCGCCTATCCGCTCATATAAACCTCTTGAGCAGCTCGGTCCGGGCGGAATAGCTCCAAACGTGCGTATCAACAAGGGCGACGACGGTATTCGCCTCAAGCTATGGTTAGATTTCTCGGAATAAAAACAGGGTGCCACCTCGCGTGGTACCCTGTCTTTCGGCTGGAAGCCCAATCATGATTTTTCCGTCTTATTGCGGAGCAGTTTCAGTATTTATAGACAGTGATGATATTTTTCCCGTGCCTTTGCAGGTGTTTATTCTGAAGTCGTCATCCATGCCGGTGATTATGGCATGTGCTATTGAGCTTTGGTCAAGTTTTAGCTCTTCAATCTTGCCGCGGGGGCATTTCAGTTCGTCGATATTGCTCTGATATAAAAGAAGCCGCTTGTCTGTGTCTACGGTGAGTCTGTCATAGTCCAGATGGTGGAGTGCTACCGAATAATCCGCAGAAGAGATGTAATCCAAGGTCATGCCTGCGGGCAGCTCTATCGTGATGGGCCATGACTCATCGATGTAGAAGCCGTAGACGCTGTTCTTTTTCTCGGAGTCTATCCAATTCTCCGGGTCGATGGTCAACACAAGTGTTTCGCCCTGCAGCGACTGCGACAGTATCATGCCGAAGCCGGCTTCCGTATGCAGCACGGGTGCGGATATGGAGTCGCTTGTGGTGATGGTGATACCGTTGAAGTTGTGTATCCAGTATTCGTAGTCTGTCGGTTGGCTTGTCACTTTTATAGCCTTGAACTCTGCCGGTAATGCCACTTCGGCAGATTCATCCCAATGCGACTTAATGCCGCAGTTGTCGCGGGTTTTCATCGTGGCCGCTCCGGTCACTGTCAAGGCAAGTCCTGCCAGAAAGGCACCACCGATAATATATGTGCTGAGTTTCATGATTTGTTCGTTTTTAGATAGTTTTCATACATCATGCCGATTTCTTTAGGCGTTATGCCCAGCAGCATGAGTTGACGGAAGAAATAGTCGGTCTCTTCGTTGAGGAAGGTCTGCTTTTTCTCGGCGCTTACTTTCTGCATTGCGTCGTCGCAGATGAAGAAGCCGACACCGCGCTTGTTGAAGATAACTCCGAGCCGCTCGAGGTGGTCGTAGCTGCGCATTACAGTGTTGGCATTCACCTCAAGCGAGGCGGCATATTCGCGCACCGACGGTATCCGCGCACCGGCGGCGAGAGTGCCGGCAAGCACTTGGTCGCATATCATATCGGCGATCTGAAGATTGATGGCCTTGTTGTTTTCCTTGAATATCATGGCGTTTACCAGCGTTTTATGATTTCTGACTCGCGCAGACGAATGAATGACAGGATATAATTGAATCCGGCTATCGCGAGAGTGCAGCAGATAAAGAGGTTCACGGTGAGATCTTTGTCGTCGATTCCGAACGGACCGCTTTCGATATAATATCCTGCGGTGTGATAGGAGTCAATTACCAAGAACCAAGCCCATAGATATATGCAATATATTACAAAGAGACTTGCCGTGGTCTTTATAAGCGAGTGGCGTGCCCATACTATAGAGCCGAGGAAGTAGAACGACTGCGCGAAAACGAATAGCGACAGAATCATTACGCTTGCGCTTTTGAAAAGTCCGGCTTCGGAGGGATGGAAAAGGATATTGCACCAATCAAGAGGCCGCACATCTACGCCGTAGGCTATAGATGTGAATGCCACCCTCACCCAGTCGGCGAACACCGCCACAAGGAAATATAGCAATATAAAGCCCGGCACTGTTATAATCCATCGGCACAGGAATTTCTCGAACTGCGAGGCCGGGAGCATTAGAGAAGCCAATGCGCTCTTGGGGTCTGACATGGTCTTGAATGAGTTGGAGGCTGTGATACATCCTATTATAAATAGGCCGGCAGTCATCCACCCGAGCAATGTCATGGCAATGATATGGTTGTAAGTCTTGAGGTCGTCCTGAGAATTATAATACCTGAGGCTGTTGGCGTTGAACACAGCGCAGAGCACTGTGATAGCCACGAGTATGCCTCCGAGGGCTAAAAGTCCGGTCAGCAGTGAATTGCGTTTCGAGGCGAAGTCGAACTTCAGGAGCGCTGCCATGCGTTTGAGGCTGAATATCTGATTGTTGCTCATTGCTCTGCGGATTTATGGGTGAATATCAGCTTGATTTTCTCGGGGTTCGATATGGCGAACTCGAAAAGCGTCTCGAGGTTGAGCTCGGTTTCTTCATCGTCGGTGTTTGGCAATATCACCTCAGAGCCGCCGAGAGCCTGCTTGGCATAAAGAGCCGACTCTATAGCAGCCTTCGAGTCAGTGGTGGTGAATTTAAGCTTGCGTGAAATATCGATGACGCTCTCGTTGAGCAGGGGTGAGGCCTCGTTCATTATCACCACATGGTCGAGCAGGCTGTCGATGTCGCGCACCTGATGTGTGGAGATGATTATGGAGCGGTCGTCGTTCATGTTCTGCGCTATAAAGCGGCGGAAGGCGCTCTTGCCCGGTATGTCGAGGCCGTTGGTGGGTTCGTCCATAAGTATGAGCGGTGTGTTGCAGGCAAGGGCGAAGCTCATGTATACTTTCTTTTTCTGACCCATCGACAGCGCTCCGAGATTTACATCCGGGTCCATGTCGAATACCTCGAGATGACGCTGCATGTCGGCTTCGGAGAAGCGGGGATAGAAAGGAGCGTTTGCCTTCACGTAATCTTTCAGCTTTATGGCCGGCAGAGTGAATTCTTCTGATACCATAAAAATATCAGAAAGCGTCTCTGGCAATCGACGTCGTGTGTCAATGCCTTGGTAGAGTACATGGCCCTCGGAGGGGGTGAGTGCTCCGGCGATAAGATAGAGCAGGGTAGACTTGCCTGCGCCGTTGCGGCCGAGCAGACCGTAGACGCCGCCACGGCCTATCTCAAGAGAGAAGTCGTCGAGCACCGGACGGCTCTTGCGGCGGTAAGCAAAGGTGAGATTGCAGATTTTTAGCATATTTAGTGTATTAGTATAATAGTACACTGCAAAGGTATGCACTATTTCTGAATCCACCAAATTTTTTTGAAAAAATTTTTAATATGCGTGAACAATAGCGAAGTCCCGCTTGTTTGGATAATACAAAAACAAGAATAACTATGGAACAGAAAAGTATCAAAGGTACACGTACCGAACATAATCTCCTCGCATCATTCGCCGGCGAAAGCCAGGCCCGCTCACGATATACTCTCTTTGCAGAGAAAGCAAAAGAAGAAGGCTACGAGCAGATAGCCGCAGTCTTCCTTGAGACTGCCGAGCAGGAGCTCAGCCACGCACGTATGTTCTTCTCTCTTCTTGAGGGCGGCACTGTGGAAATCACCGCAGGCTATCCTGCAGGCGTTGTAGGCGATACAGCCAAAAACCTTGCCGAAGCAGCTGCCGGAGAGCGTGAGGAGTGGAGCGACCTCTATGAGAGTTTCGCAAAGACCGCTCAGGAAGAGGGCTTCCCTCAGATTGCCAATGCCTATAAGCTTATCGCCAAGGTAGAGCAAATGCACGAGGCACGCTATCTCAAACTCCTTGAGCGTATGGAAAACGGCACTGTCTTCGAAGACGCCGAGCCGGTAGAATGGATGTGCCGCAAGTGTGGCTTCACCATCACTGCTAAATCAGCCCCCAAACGCTGCCCCGTATGCGGTATGCCTCAGGGTTGGTTTGAGCGCAAACCTCAGAATTATTAATTCAAGTTTAGCAAGTTGCCATGCAACTTGAAGACTTGAGGTTTAATGCGCTTTCAGCACAGTTTATGCAGTTTAAAAAGTTTAATTAAAGTGTACTAAACTCATTAAACGTGTTAAACTCAAAATAAACAAGTTTCGCTCGCGAAACTTATAATTTACATTTCATGAAAGCGGCCGTCTACGCCTACGGGCAATATGACGGCCGCTTGTTTTTTTACAAGTTTCGTAAACGAAACTTATCATTAATCTCGTTGCGAAATTAATAATATAGTGCCATGCGGCAAAATTTTTTTTGACTGATTTATACACTATTTAATTCTTTTGTTAAACATTAGTTAATGTGAATCAGCCGGTTAAACTTTGGGCGGAGTTCGGCGTCAAAGTAAGTGTAAATCGAAAACGAATAATTTAAAAACGACAGATAAGATATGAAAAAGATTGTAATTGCAACCCTCGCCCTCGTCGCCGGTATCGGCACCACTTTCGCCCAGCAGCCTGCCAACACTTCAGCTTGCTGCCCCAACGGAAACAACGCAAAGCAGTGCGACGTGAAAGGCCGCAAGGCATGCGCCCCCAACCCCTTCGAAGGTCTCAACCTCACTGCCGAGCAGCAGACCAAGGTAGACGCTCTCAAGGCTGAGTGCAAGGCCGGCCGCGAGAAAGCACAGGCCGACAAGAAAGCCGACCGTCAGAAGCAGCGCAACGACCGTGCCGACGCCCGCAAGGCTCAGCGCACCGAAATGCTTGCCAAAGTGAAGGCAATCCTCACCCCCGAGCAGTATGTGCAGTTTCTTGAGAACAACTTCGTAAACGGCGACAACGCTCCCCAAGGCGCTCCCGGCAAACTCGCCAAGAACGACCGCCGCAAAGCCGACAAAGGCCAGCGCCCCGCCCGCAAAGGCGACAAAGCTCAGCAGACCCAGCGCCCAGAGAGCAAGTAAAAATCTTTAAATTAGAAAAATACGGCAATAGAATAAGTTCTGTTGCCGTATTTGTTTTTTCATTGTGCTTGTCATGATTTACCACGAAATTACTGTACCCAATTGGATACCGTCAGGCCAAACACGGCTTGGAGACCATGTCTCTGTCAGGATTTTATATTTGGAAGTTTGAGATTGTGATGAAATCTGTTCGGCGTATGCATGCATAGTAACATTGTTCTCAGAATATTCATATTCTGTCATTATGATAAACACATCGTCATCAATACGTAAAAAGATTCTACCATCCCAATTTTCCGGATATGATAACGTGTAGTCAATGCTGCCAAATATTATTATAGGTCCATATTGTTTATCGTTTTCGAGATATGCTCCATAAAAACCGAATGATAAAGAAGAGTATGGATATAATGTATGGCTAAAGCTGCCGTCTTTATTATAGAAATAAATTTGCGTAGGCTTGGAGTCGGCTATTTCGTAAGTATAGCCGTTAAACTCTATTGAAATATTTTTGTCAGTGAACGAGCCGGGGGTATCTTGTAAGAGTAGATTATTACCATCCGAATCCTGAATGGCAAAACCGAAAACCCGTCCGCACACCCTGTCACAATCAATAAGCTCAGGCTCTTTAGTGTCTTCGCACGAAGCCAGCGTCAATGAGATGGCCCAGATGATTAACAACAATATTTTTTTCAACATAGCTTTACTTATTTGGCGTTGGTACTATATACTTTAAATCTTTATGATAAGTATAGGCGCCTACCGTAAGGTAACCTGAATTATAATATCCATTTCCATCGCCATTGTAGCCCCAGTTTATATATACATTCGGGTCGGAAATATAATTCAGATAATTCGTTTGAACCTTTACGAATCTTCCGGGAGAGGTCACCGTATAAAGGGATACAGCATATCGACGGTAATAAGACTTGAATCCACAAGCCACAAAAGCGTGACCGACCTCACTGCCGTTGGAATCATACGCCGTACCTCTGACATACACAGGTTTTGATTCAGATACGTATTTTGATATGTCAGTTATACTTGTCATATTAATAATTCCGGAAGTCAGATAGCCACACTTTTTGAATGTCGAGTTTGCATTATCTGTTGTAATTCCAGTGCCTTCGGCAGAAAATGTGGCGTTCGACATTTCTGCAAGCTCCAAAAGAAAATCTGAAGTTTCAGCAGTCGAATATGATAATGGCATTTTTGACCAATCATATTTTTCAGGCCATTCATAATATCTCATGATTTGTCCCATCGCAATCGGCCCGCAACCGGCGGGAGCATTATCAATTATATTAAATTTATTCAATACCAGCGGAAAACTTTGATTATATCCCCCGTATTGCCCCCAAGAAGATAATACAAATGGAGAAATCTCGGTCTTTTCTTCTTCACAAACATAGTATCGTACAGCTGATATGGGTTTGTAATTTGTCTGGAATTGCCAATAGCAATAATTCTTAGCACTTTGGTATACTTCAGAAGAGCTCCACCCTGTCTGATTTTTACTAAGAAAATAGTCAAGGCCGTTGTTTTCTAAAATATGATAAGTTCCGTATGGCCACGACAAAAGACTGTCGTTCATTATAGATTTTGAGTTGTTGAATTGGTCTTTAAGCGATTGTGGCCATGATTCAAAGTCTTCGCCATCCTCAGGAGCTGCACGGCTGTTGATTTTTAACCCTTGCTTTTCAACCAAGCTCCACAAGAACTGATTGTCAAGCACAGAGTCTTTTGGTAGAGAAAGTGTATGCTCTATGTTTTGCTTAATAATTTCAAAAGCAAAATATGTATTGGGATTTATCTTTTCAAGATTTATATGGCCATGGTCATTGAAGGCCAATACTGGCGTGGCAGTTTTAATTGCGCTCAGAACTACAAAACCATCATTTTCTCCATAATTAATGATATACATTAAAGGAACACCAGTATCATCTAAAACGGAATCGATTGAAAGCGTATTTGCTCTAGACATTACATTGTCTAAAGATTGTATCGACATTGACATCCTTAGGGCTTCAAATATATTTACCTTAATGGAATCAGGGGCAGGTTCATCAACTTGGGCTTGTGGAGAATTGAGATTATTATCAGCAGTGTTTATAGATAATTCTTCCTGCTGATAGCAACTCGCCATGAACAATAATAATACAAAATAAAATAGTTTTTTCATAACTAAGAAGTTAATTAGGTTTGCGATGGCAAATATAATTGTTAATCCAATATTCTACAAATTTTTTTTGCCTTGTTTTTAATATTTATTGAGATATTTATTAATAATGGAGTCTGCTCGTAATCTCTAACATGAAATAGACTGTCATCAGCAGCTTTTCGGGTTAAAAAACATGTTTAAGGACATGTTTTCTTGCCTTTTTGGATAATTTATCTTAAATTCGCACGTCGTTGGAAAAATTATTATTTTTCCAACTGTTTACGCATAAAAACATCAATACCTGTTATAATAATCCTAAAACCAAAATGAGTTATCTTAAATTTGATAAGAATCTGCTCATCAACTTGGACCAGTCGCTCCCCAAAGAGATGCTCCGCACCAACCGTGCGGGTGCATATCACTGCACCACGCTGGTGGGTTGTAATACCCGCAAGCAGCATGGTCTGCTCGTGATACCCATTGAGGAGATGGACAACAAGTCGCATGTGCTGCTTTCGAGCCTCGACGAGACTGTGATTCAGCACGGTGCGCCTTTCAATCTGGGTATACACCGCTATCAGGGCGGCGTATACAGCCCGGCCGGCCACAAGTATATCCGTGAGTTCGACTGCGAGGAAGTGCCGCGCATGACTTATCGCGTGGGTGGCGTGATCCTCACCAAGGAGAAAATTTTTATCAGCCATGAAAACCGAATCCTGATCCGCTATACTCTTGTGGAGGCCCACTCCGACACGACATTGCGCTTCCGTCCGTTCTTGGCTTTCCGAGAGGTAAACAGCCTCTGCGTCGCCAACGACGCAATCAACCGCGACATCGAGCATGTAAAGAACGGTATCGGCACTTGTCTCTATAAAGGCTATCCGACTCTCTACATGCAGTTTAACCGCGAGCCCGCTTGGGTCGACGAACCCAACTGGTACAATGGTATCGAATATGTGAAAGACCTTGAGCGCGGCGTGCCATACTGCGAGGACCTCTGGGTGCCCGGTTATTTCGAAGTTCCCATCAAGAAAGGCGAGTCGATAATATTCTCTGCCGGTGTAAGCCCGGTAGATACCAAGAATCTCACCAAGATGTATGAGGCCGAGGTGGCAAGCCGCACTCCCCGTACATCTTTCTTCAATTGCCTTAAAAACAGCGCCAAGCAATTCTATATCCGTCGTGGCGAAGGCACTTATATCGTGTCGGGTTTCCCGTGGGGCGTGGTACTTGCCCGCAACACCTTCATGGCTCTCCCCGGCCTTACCCTCGCCATCGACCACCGTGCCGACTTTGAGGCGATATGCGACACCGCTCTCAAATCGCTCATCAAGTATGCCGACACAGGCGAGCTCTCCAAGCACATACAAGGTATCGACATGCCCGACATCCCTCTGTGGGCTATCTGGGCAATACAGCAGTATGCCAAAAATGTGGGCATGGAAGAAGCCCGCAAGAAATATTTCGAGCCTGTAGCCCAGCTTGTCGACGACATCCTCCGCAACGGCTATCCCAACCTCTTCGTTGCTGATGAGACAGGTCTGCTGAGCACCGACGGCCATCTCCGCCCGGCTTCATGGATGAACTCGGTGCTCAACGGCGCTCCCGTCGTACGCCGCACCGGTATGCTCGTGGAATTCAACGCCTTGTGGTACAACGCCCTGATGTTTGCAGCCGCCCTCGCCGAAGGCGATGAAGGCCTTGCCCGTCAGCGCGAGAAATGGGTTGAGGCTGCCGACAAGATGAAGAAACCTTTTGTCGACACCTTCCTCAACGCAAGCGGATATCTCTACGACTTCGTCGACGGCACTTACGCCGACCCCTCTGTGCGCCCCAATATGGCCATCGCCATCGGCCTCGACTACTCGCCGCTTGACCGCCGCCAGCGCAAGAGCGTGCTCGATGTTGTCACACGTGAGCTTCTCACCCCCAAAGGTCTGCGCACTCTCTCGCCCAAGAGCTACGGCTACCGTCCCAACTACCTCGGCTCTCCCGACGAGCGCGAGTTTGCCATGCACAACGGCCCGGCACGTCCGTGGCTTGCCGGCTTCTACGCCGACGCCTACCTGCGCGTGTTCGGCATGAGCGGCGTTGGATATCTCGACCGTCTCCTGATCGGATTCGAAGACGAGATGACCGAGGGCTGCGTGGCTTCGCTGAGCCAGCTCTACGACGGCAACCCGCCATATACCGGACGCGGTGCTGTCAGCCATGCCACAAACGTGGCCGAGGTACTCAGAGCCTACCGCACTCTCAAACGCTTTGACCAGAACGCCTAACCCCAATCTTATCAATACCATATCACAATGAAAGCATTAATGTTCGGTTGGGAGTTTCCCCCTCATATCTTAGGTGGCCTCGGCACTGCCAGCTACGGACTCACCCGAGGAATGTGGGAATGTGGCGACATGGACATCACCTTCGTCATTCCCAAACCTTTCGGCGATGAAGACAAAAGTTTCGCCAACATCATCGGTACTTCTCAAGTGCCCGTGGCTTGGCGCGATGTCAACCGCGACTATGTAGAGTCGCGTATCGGCAAGGTGATGGACCCCGACCTGTATTATAAGTTGCGCGACCATATCTACGCCGACTTCAACTACATGCGCACCAACGACCTCGGATGTATAGAATTCTCAGGCCGCTACCCCGACAATATTCTCGAAGAAATCAACAATTACTCCATTACAGCCGGAGTGATAGCCCGCACTCTTGATTTCGACATCATCCATAGCCACGACTGGCTCACCTATCCTGCCGGCATACACGCCAAGCAGGTCACAGGCAAGCCTCTCGTAGTCCATGTCCACGCAACGGAGTACGACCGTTCGCGAGGTAAGCCCAACCCTACCGTCTACGGTATCGAGCGCGACGGTATGACCCATGCCGACCACGTGATCACCGTGAGCAACCTTACCCGACAGACCGTTATCGACCACTACGGTATCGACCCCTCGAAGGTGACCACGGTGCACAATGCAGTCGTGCCCCTGAGTCAGGACCTGCTCGACATCGAAATGCCGCGCGCCACAAAAGAGAAAGTTGTTACTTTCCTCGGACGTATCACCATGCAGAAAGGCCCCGAATACTTCGTGGAAGCCGCTGCCAAAGTGCTGCGTAACTGCAACAACGTCCGCTTCGTGATGGCCGGCTCGGGCGATATGATGAACAAGATGATCAACCTCGCCGCAGAGCGCGGTATCGCCGACCGCTTCCACTTCCCCGGCTTCCAGAAAGGACGTCAGGTATACGAAATGCTCAAGGCCAGCGACGTGTATATCATGCCGTCGGTGTCGGAGCCTTTCGGTATCTCACCCCTCGAGGCCATGCAGATGGGAGTGCCTTCGATCATATCCAAGCAAAGCGGTTGCGCCGAGATTCTCGACAACGTAATCAAGACCGACTACTGGGATATCGACGCTATGGCCGACGCCATTCATGCCATCATATCTTACCCGGCCCTCTACCGCCAGATGCGCGAGGACGGCTTGGCCGAAGTTGCCCAGATCACTTGGGACAAGGCCGGCCAAAAAGTTATAAACATATATAACAAAGTTTTAGGACGCTAATCGCTTACCTAACACATCCAATTGACAAAATGAAAGCTATTTGTTTCAACTTCGAGATACATCAGCCGTTCCGTCTCAAACGTTACCGTTTCTTCGACATCGGCCGCGACCACTACTACTTTGATGATTTCACCAACGATGATATCATCACCCGCATAGCCCACAACAGCTACATCCCTGCCGCAGAGACTCTTCTGCGCATGGTAGAAGGCAATCAGGGACGCTTCCGCTTCTCTATCGCCATCTCTGGTGTGGCTTTCGAGCAGTTCGAGCACTATGTACCCGAGTTTATCGACATCCTCAAGAAGCTCGCCGACACCGGCTGTGTTGAATTCGTGGCCCAGCCTTTCGCATACTCGCTCGCCTCGCTCGCCGATCCCGAGGAATTCGCCCAGCAGATCGCCTACACCTGCAGCATACTCCGCAGCCGCTTCGGCGTGACACCCAAGGTTGTCCGCAACACCGAGCTTATCTACGACGATGACCTCGCACCCCAGCTCACCGCCATGGGCTTTGAAGGCGTACTCACCGAGGGTGCAAAGCACATCCTCGGCTGGAAGTCACCCAACTATATCTACACCGCCGCCTCATCGCCCGAGCTCCGTCTGCTTCTGCGCAACAGCAAGCTCAGCGACGATATCGCATACCGCTTCAGCGACACTTCATGGAGCGAATTCCCCCTCACCGCCGACAAGTATGTGAGCTGGATTGCCGCCACCCCCATGGAAGAGCAGATTGTGAATATCTTCCTCAACATGGAGACATTCGGCGACCTCCATCCCGCCACTACCGGTATCTTCCAGTTCCTTGAGGCGCTTCCCCGTTTCGCTGCCGAGAACGGTATCGACTTCATGACACCCACCGAGGCCATCGCCAAAATCAAACCCGTAGGCGAGCTCAGCGTAATGCACCCCATATCGAGCGCCGACGAGGCACGCGATACCTCGGCATGGCTCGGCAACCGCCTCCAGAATGAAGCTTTCGAGAAACTTTACTCGGCTTCTGAGCGCGTGCGTCAGTGCCAGAACCGTGCCCTCAAGCGCGACTGGCAATACCTCCAGAGCTGCGACCACTTCTACTATATGAACAACCGCGCCGCTTTCAGCCCCTACGAGACCAACTTCGCCGCTTTCACAAACTACATGAATGTCCTCGCAGACTTCCTCATGCGCGTGGAAGAAGAGTTCCCCTCGCAGGTTGACAATGAAGAGCTCAATGCGCTGCTCATGACTATCTCCAACCAAGGCGCCGAGATCGAGGCCCTCAACAAGGAGCTCAACTCAATGCGCAAGAATGTGGAGCAATACAATATCGAGCACCGCAACCGCAAGGAAACGGTTGAAGAGCCCGCTGCAGCACCGGCCAAGAAGCCCCGCGCCAAGAAGGCCGCAGCCGAGCCCAAAGCCAAGGCAGCTCCTAAAAAACGCGCCTCAAAAAAGACTGAGGAATAATATGTGACTTTGCTCTTGCAGAGTCGATTGGTAATAAAAAGTTTATAAGTTGTCTCGATGACTTATAAACTTTTTATTCTTAATTTAATATCTACATGCCATGCTACCCTCAAAATATGTAATCACTATCGGCCGCAGTTTCGGCAGCGGCGGACGCGCCCTCGGCCGCATGATAGCCGAGCGGCTCGGCATAGCCTTCTACGATAAAATGCTCCTTGTTAAAGCCGCCGAGAAAGCCGGCTACAACATCGAATATTTCGAGCAGGGCGACGAGCGTATGCCCAAGATTTTAGGAAGCATAATTCCTTATTCCATGGGTTTCTATCCTACATCGTGGGTGGGAGATACTACCGGAAGTGCCGACAGAGTATATAAGGCACAGTGCGACTTCATGCACGAGCTCGCCGCCGGCGAACCCTGCGTGATCGTTGGCCGCAGCGCCGATTATGTGCTCCGCGATGTCGACAATGTGGTCAATATCTTCGTCCATGCACCCCTCGACGAGTGCGCCAAGCGCATTGTCAGCCGCAACGAGTCGCAGACTCTCGACGAGGCACGCGCCCTCGCCGAGCGTACCAACAAACTCCGCTCGCACTTCTACAACTTCTATACCGACAAGCGCTGGGGCCATGCCTGCAGCTACGACCTCTGCCTCGACTCCTCTCTCCTGTCGATGGAAGAGCTCGCCGACATCGTCATCAACTACATCCACCGCCGCCTCGATAAGTAACAAGCAGGCTGCGCTTGATTAAGAGCGCAGCCTATTCTTTTTTTTGTAAATAAAAAACAAAACCCGATAGCTTGATATACAGGGGCTACCGGGGATCAACACTGCAAAGGTAGTGCTTCTTTTTCATTTGAACAAATTTCAATGAACTTGATCATGTGAATTCACTGAGAAATAGGATTGCACACCATGAGCCAATTTGTTTTCCAACTGGATTTGCGGAAATATCTACTGATTATGTAAGATGGATTTATGCCAGAATTCAGATACTATTCAGTTGGATGGGCATCGATAGTTGTTCTTTCCTCAACGGACTTGACCACGTAATAAGTGTTTGTGATGCCATTGACAGATTAAAAGCCCGTTAATCTTAAGCTGGCTAAAGGGAAAATCGGTCTGAAGGGTGCGCGGAGTCGGGGAGCGGGTAGTGGGAGTGGGCCGGAGGCAGGCTGAAGGGGCTCAGAGAGATGGATGTGGGGGAGGGGTGAGGTGTTCTCTTGGTGAGTTTTCGGAAGTGGCGCGGCGCTTTTGGGCGCTATTATTTGGGAGAGTGGGCTTTTTTCACTATTTTTGTCGTGATTTGTCGTGGAGTGTGCCGAGGGTGGCTCAGCACGCGCCGGAATCTTGCGCCGGGCCGAAAGAGTCTTCAGTCAGCCGGTGGATGTATAACCTACTTACTAATTGAATGATATGAAGGGAATAGTTTTGGCCGGAGGCTCCGGCACACGACTCTATCCAATCACCAAGGGTGTCTCGAAGCAGATGCTTCCTATCTATGATAAGCCGATGGTGTATTATCCCATCTCGACCCTTATGTCGGCCGGAATCAGGGATATACTCATCATCTCGACCCCTTATGACCTGCCGGGATTCCGCCGCCTTCTCGGCGACGGTTCGGATTATGGTGTGCACTTCGAATATGCCGAGCAGCCGTCGCCCGACGGACTGGCGCAGGCTTTCATCATCGGCCGCGACTTTATCGGCGATGATGCGGCGTGTCTGGTGCTGGGCGACAACATCTTCCATGGCGCGGGCTTCAATCCGATGCTTGCAAAGGCTGTGGAGGATGCCGAGAAGCATGACAAGGCTACGGTGTTCGGTTATTGGGTCGACGACCCCGAGCGCTACGGTGTGGCCGAATTCGACGAGCAGGGGAAGTGTCTCTCGATTGAGGAGAAGCCGGCGCATCCGAAGTCGAACTATGCCGTGGTGGGGTTATATTTCTATCCCAACAGTGTGGTGGATGTGGCTGCCCATATCAAGCCCTCGGCGCGCGGTGAGCTTGAGATCACCACTGTCAATCAGGAGTATCTTGAGCGTGGCGACCTGCAGGTGAGTGTGCTGCCGCGAGGCTTCGCCTGGCTCGACACCGGCACACATGACTCTCTGGCCGAAGCCTCTATATATGTGGAGGTCCTTGAGAAGCGCCAGGGGTTGAAGATAGCATGTCTTGAGGGTATCGCCTACCGCAAGGGATGGATTTCGAAAGAGAAACTCACCGAGCTTGCAAAGCCGATGCTCAAGAATCAGTATGGCCAGTATCTGATGAAGGTGGTGGCCGAACTTGACCGGACTCATTCAAGCAATCTTGACTAAAGTTTAGACAACTTTTAGCTCCTGAGGCTGGCTTGCGTAAAAAAGAAATCACAGAAGTTGTTTAAACTTTTTTACGAAAAACATAAAATGAAGAGATTCTTTTTTCTTCAAGCGCAATCTTAATTAATATTTTGGCATCTTTCGACCCTCTTCATCGGTCGCGATGCCCGCATCGCTCCCTCTTCGAGAGCCGAAACCTGCTCAAAATCTTAATTAACCTTGCACTTGAAAAAAGTTTAAACAACTTCACAGGATAAAATTAGAAATGGAGGTAATAAAGACCAAACTCGACGGTGTGCTGATTCTGGAGCCCAGAATCTTCACTGACGCGCGGGGATATTTTTTCGAGAGTTACAATAAGCGTGCCTTCGACGAGGCCGTGGGACGCAAGGTGGATTTTGTGCAGGACAACGAGAGCGCGTCGACATATGGCGTGATGCGCGGCCTTCACTTCCAACGTCCGCCGCATGCACAGGCCAAGCTGGTGAGATGCGTCAAGGGGCGTGTGCTCGATGTGGCGGTCGATATCCGCAAGGGTTCGCCTACGTATGGCTGCCATGTGGCTGTGGAACTTTCGGAAGATAATCACCGCCAGTTCTTTATTCCGCGCGGTTTCGCCCATGGCTTCGCCGTGCTGAGCGAGGAGGCGGTCTTCCAGTATAAGTGCGACAACTATTACGCTCCCGAGGCCGACGGCGGCATAGCCATCACAGATGCCGAGCTTGGCATCGACTGGCAGATTCCTGTGGCCGAGGCCATACTCTCGGAGAAGGATACGCGGCATCCGTTGCTGCGCGATTTCGATTCACCCTTCGAATATTGAGTAGCTTGCCGGCAGAAAAAGCCTGAAAATGGATGAGGATGGGACCAATATCAACAATAAAGAAAGTATGAATATACTCGTAACCGGCGCCAACGGCCAGCTCGGCACATCGCTGCGCAATGCTGTGGCCGGATCAAAACATAATTACATTTTTACAGATGTGGCCGAGCTCGACATCACCGATGCGGCAGCCGTGGCCAAAGCTGTAGAGGATAATCAGATTGACGCCATCGTGAATTGCGCGGCCTATACGAATGTCGACCGTGCGGAGGATGACGCTGAGTTTGCCGAGGTGCTCAATGCGGGCGCTGTGGCCAATCTTGCCAAGGCGATGGCTGCGCGTGACGGGCGCCTGATACACATCAGCACTGACTATGTGTTTGGTGGCAATGCCGGCAACACACCGCGCGGTGAGGATGAACCCACGAATCCCACCGGAGTCTACGGTCTGACGAAGCTTCATGGCGAGCAGGCCATCGCCGAGGCGGGTGCCAGGGCCATCGTGCTGCGCACGGCGTGGCTATACAGCGAATATGGCAACAACTTCCTCAAGACGATGCTGCGTCTCACGGCTGAGCGCAAAGAGCTGAAGGTGGTGTTTGACCAGGCCGGCACACCCACTTATGCCGCCGATCTTGCCGAGGCAATCGCTGACATTCTGGAGAATGACAAATTTGACGGCAACGAGGGTGTATATCATTTCTCGAACGAGGGTGTATGCTCGTGGTACGATTTCACACGCCATATCGCGGAGATTGCCGGCAATGACGATTGCGATGTGCAGCCGTGTCATTCGGATGAGTTCCCCTCGAAGGTGGTGAGACCCAGCTATTCGGTGCTCGACAAGACGCTGTTCAAGCGCACTTTCGGTCGCACGATACCCTATTGGACCGATTCGCTGCGCAAGTGCATGGCCCATATGAAGCAGATGGCTGAGTAATGATTCCCCGCAGCTTCAACTACTTACTATTTAAAGGTTAAACAGAGATGCAGAAATATAAAAGAAATATACTTATCACCGGTGGCGCCGGATTTATCGGCAGCCATGTGGTGAGACTCTTCGTCAACAAATATCCCGACTATCATATCATCAACCTCGATAAGCTTACCTACGCCGGCAATCTGGCCAACCTGAAAGATATCGAGGCGAAACCCAACTACACCTTTGTCAAGGCCGACATCGCTGATCTTGATGAGATGCGCCGCATAGTGAAGGAGTATGAGGTAGACGGCGTAATCCATCTGGCCGCCGAGAGCCATGTCGACCGCTCGATAAAGGACCCCTTCACGTTCGCCCGAACCAATGTGATGGGCACATTGGCCCTGCTCCAGGCAGCTAAAGAATACTGGGACACCCTGCCGGAGAAGTATGAGGGGAAACTTTTCTACCATATCTCTACCGATGAGGTATACGGTGCTCTCGAGCTGACTGCCCCCGAGGGTATCGACTCACCCTTCACCACCAAGGCATCGTCAGAGCATCATCATGCCTATGGCGAGGAATTCTTTGTGGAGACCACCAAGTATAATCCGCATTCGCCGTACTCGGCATCAAAGGCTTCGAGCGATCACTTCGTGCGCGCATACCACGACACCTACGGCATGCCCACACTGGTGACCAATTGCTCGAACAACTACGGTCCCTATCAATTCCCCGAGAAACTGATACCACTCTTCATCAACAATATACGTCATCGCAAACCGCTGCCGGTGTATGGCAAGGGTGAGAATGTGCGCGACTGGCTCTTCGTAGAGGACCACGCACGTGCGATCGACCTGATTTTCCATAAAGGCAAAGTGGCTGACACATACAATATCGGCGGCTTCAACGAGTGGAAGAATATCGACATCATCAAGGTGCTTATCCGCACCGTCGACCGTCTGCTCGGCAACCCCGAGGGATACAGCGATGAACTTATCACCTACGTCACCGACCGCGCCGGCCACGACCTGCGTTATGCCATCGACAGCCGTAAGCTGCAGAGCGAACTCGGCTGGGAACCCTCGCTGCAGTTTGAGGAGGGTATCGAGAAGACCGTGAAGTGGTATCTCGACAATCAGGAATGGATCGACACCATCACTTCGGGTGATTATCAGAAATACTACGACGACATGTATGGCAAGCGTTGACCGCTGACGCCACACGACTATCGACCGACAAGGCAGCCCCGGACGTGGAATTATTCATGAGCTTATTGTGCGAATCCATATAACATTTAAGTCGGCCGCCACGTTATAAATGAGGGAGACTTCTTCGCGAAGCCTCCCTCAGCCCTTTTCATAGAAGTTTAAACAACTTCCTAACCTTAGATAAAATTTGCCTTATGATACCAGAACTCTCACCCGACCGAGTGATTCCCCCCTCCGAACTCATAATCAACTCTGACGGAAGCGCATTCCACATCCACCTGCGTCCCGACCAACTGCGCGACAATATCATACTTGTCGGCGATCCCGGGCGTGTGAGCATGGTGGCCTCATACTTCGACACGATAGACTACGACGTGCAGTCGCGCGAGTTTCATGCCATCGCCGGCACCTATAAAGGGAAGCCTCTGATGTGCATCTCGCATGGTATAGGGTCTGACAATATAGAGATTGTGGTCACAGAGCTCGACGCTCTTGCCAATGTGGATTTCGCCACACGCAAGGTGCGCCCAGAACACCGCACGCTGCGCATGGTGCGTGTGGGCACCTCTGGCTCTTTGCAGGAGGATATACATATCGGTGATTTCGTGATGGCCGCCAAGGGGGTCGGCACCGATGGAATACTCAACTATTATGCCGGTCGCGACAAGGTGTGCGATCTGGAGTTTGAGCGCGAATTCATGGCCCACACGGGATGGTTGCCATCGTGGGCAGCCCCATATGCTGTGGATGCCGATGCGGAACTTCTGCGTGAGATTGGTCGCGATGATATGATTCATGGCAATACGATCTCTGCCGTAGGTTTCTATGCCCCGCAGGGGCGCATGGTGCGTCTGCGGTTGGCCGACCCGGACCTGAATGAGAAGATTGAATCGTTCAGCTACAAGGGTCGACGGGTCACTAATTTCGAGATGGAGTCAGGATGTCTGCAAGGTATGGCACGCCTGCTCGGTCATAAGGCGATGACTGTGTGCTGCATTATCGCCGAGCGTCGTCTCACGCAGGCTAATCCCGATTACAAGCCGGCTGTGCGCCGATTGATCGAGACTGTGCTTGACAGAATCTGACTCACGGATTCTTACGCTTAGTAGTTGCTAAGAATTAAATTAAACAACTTCACTATCTAATCTCCTTGAGCCGCCCCGGTGATGCTGACTAAAGATACGGAACTGACCTTTCAGGTGGCCTTCTCAATGCTGAAGGGAGCCTCATATGATGTGTGGCTCGCTCTGCAGGAGAGGGGGATATCACTATCTGACTTCTTTGAAGCGGATGATATGGCCCTCAGGAATGCTGCCGGCGGCGATAAGATGAGGCTACCTGACCGCTATGCGCGCGATGAGGCAATGGTCAGGGCGCGCCGCGAACTGGAGTTTACCTCAAAGCATAATATACGTCCGCTATGGGTGGAGGGGGATGATTATCCCTGGCGCATGGTGAATGTGGCCAATCCGCCGCTGGTGATCTATATGCTGGGCCAGTGCAACCTGAATGTGGAGCATGTGGCGAGTGTGGTGGGCACGCGCAAGCTCACCCCATGCGGAGCCGAATTCACGCGCAGATTTGTCGGTGATCTTGCCGGATACTTCCCTGATCTGGTAGTCGTGAGCGGACTGGCTTACGGCACCGATGCCGTGGCGCATCAGGCGGCCCTCGACGCCGGGGTGCCCACAGTGGGAGTGCTCGCCCATGGACTCGACATGATGTATCCGGCCAGTCATCGCGACCTTGCCAAGCGTATGCTTGCCGCCGGGGGCGGATTGATTTCGCAATATCCTTCGGGCACACGCATATACCGCAACAACTTTCTGGAACGCAATCGGATCGTGGCCACACTCTCTGACGCCACAGTAGTGATTGAGAGTGAGATAAAGGGTGGTGCGATGTCCACAGCCCGCCACGCATTTGAGGCTGACAGAGATGTATATGCCGTGCCCGGGCGGGTGTCGGATCCTATGTCGGCCGGTTGCAATCATCTTATTCGCAAGCAGCGGGCCTCATTGCTCACTGCGGCAGCCGACCTGATAGAGCGTACGGGCTGGACGCCGCTCGGGGCGCATATCAACCCCGACCAGCGGTCGCTCTTCCCCGAACTTGGTGGCGAGCCTAAAGTGATATATGACTATCTTCGTTTCGAGCCCGAACCCCGTGGCGCCGACCAGATTCACCTGCACACCGGACTCCCTATGGGGCGCCTGCTGAGTCTGCTGGCCGATATGGAATTTGACGGCGTACTGATACGCCATCCCGGCAATCGATTCAGCGTGGCGCTTTAAGGCGCTGTATTGACTCTTTAATGGCTTTGAAGCCTTAGGGATCTTAGAGTCTTTAGGGGCCTTAGGGTCTTTAGGGTTAAAGAAATCTTTTGAACAGTTGGGCTACCTCTTCGCCTCGGCTCAGCTTGCCGTCGCGAAGCATGACGCATGTCACGCAGGCAGTCGTGACGATGCGCCCTTCTGCATTGATGATGTCCTGATGGAATATGAAGCGCGGCCCCTTGCGCTCAAGCGATAGCGCGCTTGTGAATTTCTCGCCGCTGTGCAGCGACTCGATATATTCAATGTCAATCTTGCGCACCACGGCATCTATGCCCGCATTGTGCAGGTCGATGAAGGGTATGCCGGCATCGGCGCAGAATTTATGGCGCGTATGCTCCATGTAGTGCAGATAGTTGGCATTGTTGACTATGGCCTCGGTGTCGAGCTCATAGTCGCGCACCTCCATTTCGAGCGAATAACAATATCTCTTTCTCATTTCCTTTTGGATGTGGATGACGATGCGGGGGACGATGATGCGGTGCCCCGCTTGTTGGGCACGCCGTGGCGCGCTATGTGTTGGGAGATTTCATTGACAAAGGCCTCAAAGCGGGCGCGGTTGTCGAAGGCCGAGGCGGGGATGTAGATGAATCCGCGGCCATGCGGGCCTACAGGCACGATGATGCTGTCGGATGCCACCTGATAGGGGAGCAGTTCGTCGTAGCTGATGCGTTTTACCGTATATTCTTTACGGTAGGGATGCTCAGGGTCATAGTCGTCGTCATCGGGCGAGGAGGCAGCGAAGATGCAGGCCTCAATCCCTTCGGCGCCGTGGCGCAGGGAGTGTGGAAGAACGTTGAAAGCGCAGTCGGGGTCAAGACCGAAATTGATGTATAGCATCGCCATGAGCATGGGCACGACGATAAACAGCACTATCAGCGCGCATATCACCAGGCGAAGGTCGGAGGCGACGATTCCGGCCACAGTGAGGCATATGATGGTCAGAAGCAGGAATATGCTCCAGTTGCGGCCGTGGAGCCAATATAGATGGCTGAGCATCTGGGCGGCCGACATTTTGAAGATAGAGGTGTCCATAGGCAAGGAGGTTATTCGAACTGTATCTCGCCGGCATCGCGGCGGTGGCTGATCAGACGGTAGGTCTCGCGGTTGCGTGGCACGAGTGTCTGCAGGTAGCCGGTGCCGGAGGAGTTGCGCAGAACCTGCAGATCGATATAGCGGGTGTTGCCCCCTGCGCGTGGCGGGAAGACTTCGGCGCGCCGCTGCTTGGCGAGATTCCCCATGGGTGAGGTGCCGTCAGGCCCTGTGCCGCGTAAATCGGCACGCACGCCATCGGCATGACACCACACCGGCACAATCTCCGAGCAGGGGGGATAGCCGAGTCCGGTCCACATCACATACTCGTTGACGATTTGCTGTGGTGTGGCCTCAGCGGCCGATGCGAGCGGCTGTATGCCCTCGATCACAATCGTGGCTGTTGATTTGTAGCGCGGAATAAAATCCTCATCCACCACCCAGCGGGTGTCGGTTTGCGCGAGCATGTCGGCTCCCATCACATCATGATAGAAGCTGCGCGACACATCTTCGGTGAGGAATTCGGCCGATATTCCCTCGCCATCGATGACAGGGCGTATGAGATGCTCGGCATTGCATTCGCGCACATAACCGTACCCCTCACCCTGGCGACCGGAGTGACTGTAGTTGGTGCGTATCAGCACCCCGTCGGGTGCATCGGCAAGGTCATATTTGATGTATGAATCATTGTTGGTCTCGTAGTATGCTCCGGCTCCGGAGGCATCGATAACCCCGAAGTTGGCCTCGACCCCCATCGGGCGTGGCAGCGAATCGAGCAGGGCCTCGAAATCCTCAACACTGCGGCAGCTGCGCAGGGCTATGGTCATCACTTCTCCCTCGCGGTCCATCATGCGGTCGGGCACCTGGTCAGCCTTGATATTATATGAGGCGGTGTTCATTATGGCAAAGCCCACCTCGTTCATGCCGGTCCACGCCTCCTTGAGCTGCGTGTCCGCAGCGTTGAAGAGAGCCACATAGGCGTAGGCGCCATCGGCCGATGCCACATATTCCACCTTATTGTCGGTAGTGGATGTGTCGCGGTGTTTCCAAAGCATTGGTCTGCCTGATGCGGATGCTTTAGCCGAGATGATGGCCGATGTGCAGCTGTAGGCATCAGCAGGAAGCAGTGCCGCTGACAGCAGCAGGCTGCCGCTGGCAATAAGTCGGAGGGGGCGGAGTAGGGTAGAAAGAAGATGATGGTTCATATGGTGGAGAAAAATTGCGGGTGAATTTGCCACGCAGTCAGATTAAGCGCCATGCAGCAGTCGGCCGCGCGAAACAAATCGCCGTATCCGGCGTTAAGAAAAAAGAATGCCGTAATACGGATTCGCAAATATACACATAATTTGCATTATTGACAAATATTGAAGCTGTTTAAACGTTAAACAACTTCCTTTTCAAAATGAAAGTTGATGTGTTGTATACACCTTTTATAAATAACTTATCAAATTTTGAAATCATGACATTACCCAAAGACCCCAACATGCTGTGCAGCCTGGTCAACATGAAGCTGCGCGACAGTTATCCATCGCTTGCCGCCATGTGCGAAGATATGGACGTGAATCAAGATGAACTCGTGCGCACCCTTTCGGATGCAGGTTTCCATTATTCAGAATCCACCAACTCCTTCCGCTAAAGAGAGCCGGCGCTTCAACGCGCCGACTTTCTTGACAGACTGAAAAGGCCGGCCACGATCGCCAGTCCGATTGATGTCCACAGGCAGACATGCACGAGCTGCGCCGTGCTGCCGGCCACGACGGCAAATATTATGGTCACGAGCGTCGCACCCAGAGTCTGACCCACAAGGCGGGCGGTGCTCTGCATACCCCCCGCTCCGCCGGTGCGGCTGACGGGTGTGGCGGTGACCATGACGATATTGTTGGGGGTCTGGAACATTCCGTAGCCTATGCCGCACACCGTCATGCGCCAGACAATACTCCATTCCGAAGCCCCCTCATTGCCCAGCATAATCAGCATGGCGATGCCGCAGGCAAACACCAGCATACCCACAGCGGCAGTGACCCCGGCATTATGCCGCTCTACAAAGCGCGCCGCCAACGGAGATATTATCATTGTGGCCAATGGCCAGGGAGTCATCAGCAGACCGGTGGTGATTTCTGAAAAGCCATAGCTATTGAGAAGTATGAAGGGGAGCGATACCATGGCCAACATCTGAGCGATAAAGGAGCTGGTAGAGGTCAGGATGCTGAGCGTGTAGAGCCGGATACGGAAGAGATCGACCGGCAACATCGGATTCTTACGCTTCAACTCGCGCCGCACATAGAAAATGGCCGTCAGCGCGCACCCTGCCAGCATGATAAGCTCTTTGGTGCAGTGCCGCGGGTCCTTGAATTGCCCGAGAGCCAGAAAGAACAGGCCGAACATCAGCACATTGGCTATGGCGCTCACCAAGTCATAATCGCGGCGCCCGCACTTATTGTCGCGCGGCGGATTCGCCGGCAGATAACGCCGCCCGATAAAGAACGCCGCCACGCCGAATGGCACATTGATAAGAAACAGCCAGTGCCAGGTAGTCACCGACAGAATAGCCCCGGCAATCGTAGGGCCTGCCGCCGTGGCACTCGCGATTACCATCGCGTTAAGAGCCAGACCACGCCCCAGAATCTCGCGAGGATATATCAAGCGTGTAAGCGCGATATTGACACTCATCACGCAGGCCGCACCGATACCCTGGATTGCACGAGCCACAAGAATCATCGTGAAATTACCCGACGCCGCGCAAAGCGCAGATGCAAGCGTGAACACCACCACACCCGTAAGGAAAGTGCGTCGGTAACTGAACATATCGCCAACCGACGACAGCGGCAGGATAAGCATAGTGATCAGAAGCTGATAAATAGTGACAATCCACACCGTCAGCGAATCGCTGATGCCAAACTCAGTGGCCAGCACAGGGAGCGCCACATTCACAACCGTCACATCCAGCACCGTCATGACCAGCACAATCAGCAGCGCCACGACAGCCGTGTATTTCCGTAAGGAAAGTTTCTCCATCTATATATCTATTGTGTAAGTATCTTTTTACAATTTGCGGACCAATGTGGAATCTTTCAGCCAACCGCAGTCGCCTCAATAAAATCCGGTATAACCGTCTATACCAATAAACGCCGCATAGCCCCATAATGATGCACGTCCCATCATGAAATGCCATAAAAAAGTGGTGATTGATAGCGATGTCATGCGTACGACAGTCATCACCGCGTGCAGCATCGCGCAGTCGCAATTATCGAGAAGATGAAGAGGGGAGAAGCAGGTTCAAAAACTTAACCCTGCATTGAAAAAAAGTTTAAACAACTTCAATAGAAAGGGGGTTCCCATCCCATCAAAATATCTGTAATGTTAAGTAAAGTTGAATAATCTTAAACTGGCGTTATGTCAGCCAACCATTCATATCCGCAAGATGTTTGAAAGATACAAAAGCAATAAGAAAGCATCCACCGATTCGTGAGAATGGATGTATGCGAGTAAAGTTTAGTTAGATATAGTTTATAGTGGAATCGAGAGAGAGCGACCGTGTGGCCGCTCTCTTTTTGTTGATACCCAGTGAATTGTCTATTGTAACATATTGAAATATTGGTATTTATGTGAATTTTGCAAGTGAGTTTATATGATATTTTTGGCGGTTGTAGACGCGTAAATTTTACCAAAAATGGGGGACGATTTTAAATAAGTGTCCCCCACTTTGAGGTAAAATGGGGGACGATTTGGGGGACACTGTCGTTATAAAAATCCGATGTTGACAAGGTGCGCATTCAATCACTACCCAGCATACCAGCTCAGGCATAGCGGTGACCTCTTCCGGCATTAGGTTCTGCTTGATGGCATTGGTGTGTATGCGGTAGTTGATTTTCGACAACTCACGCTTTGCCACCACCCGATTAGCCGCTGGTCTTCAGCGTTCAATCGCTGAAATTTCTTGACAATATAGACCTTGACCTCAGGGCTGATCCACATGGTGAACTCAAATGCTATATCTTTATGGGCGTATGTGCCACCATATCGTCCTGCTTTGGCTTGAAGTGATATGGCATTGGTTCGTGCCACAAACTCCTTGACGCTTATCTTAAAACTGTTTAGACCTGATTGATTTTTAATTGTGGCGAATTCGCCATAATTAAAATCTGGATTATACACTTTCTCCCAAATGCCGATAAACTCAAGCGTGTTACGGTTACGTAGCCAATCTATGATGAAAAAGTCACCATCTTTTTGTGTACATCAAAAAAACGTCGCCATCCAATTTAAATGCTTTCATCATCTTGCGGTCTTTGGAGAAAAACACATATACATCTCATGAAGCCGGGGAATGTCCCTTCCATGACTACACCATCTGCGTCAGACCGCGTATACCATAGCGCATCTATACCGGAGACTGGTATACCAATGTCCCCCATGACGTCCATCAACTCCCGGTGCCCCTCGCGCAGGGAGTTATTATATCGTTATTATGGGAATCCCAAAGAAGGTTGAAAGTTTGGCTAAAGTGGCAATTGTAAAGTTATGTTCGCCACTTAACCATCTGGTCACCTCGTTCGGGCGTTTGCCTATTGCAGTGGCAAGTTGCTTTTTACTCAGTCCTCGTTGTTCCATCAGTAATGCAATCTTGTCGGAGATTGCAAATGACATGCGCGTTTCTTCGCGTAATTCAGGAGGTATTTCATTAAAAATCTCCTGAATGTTGATGTAGGCCTTTCTCATATTACGGTTGCTATTTCAAAAGTTTACGGTCCTTATCGCCGTTCTCCAATACGCTCATTTGATGTATGGCGATTTGGTTAAGCTTTATAAGTCGTTCTGATTGGGGTAGTCCTTGCTCTATGAATACGGCATTGAGGCTTTCCATATTGGATAGGCAGATAAGTTCGTTGACAGAGGCATAGTCGCGGATATTGCCTTTCAAATCGGAGTTAGCCTCTCGCCACTGTTTCGCTGTCATGCCGAACATAGCAACGTTCAATACATCAGCTTCATTGGCATAGATGATGCTCGCCTGTGCTTTGGTTACCTCCGTCGGAATAAGGTTCTGCTTGATGGCATCGGTGTGTATGCGGTAGTTGATTTTCGACAACTCACGCTTTGCTGACCAACCCAACGTTTTTTGCTCCTCCGCTTTAAGTCGTTGGAACTCCTTGACTATATATAATTCAAACTCAACCGAAATCCAACTTGCGAATTTGAATGCAATATCCTTATGGGCATAAGTGCCACCATAGCGTCCAGATTTGGAAATCAAACCGATAGCATTGGTTGTTTCAATCCATTTCTTTGGAGATAGAGTAAAAGCATTTAAGCCAGCTTCTTTTCTAAACCCCTCGAATTCGAGGGGTTTGAAATCTGGGTTATATAGACTCTCCCAAATGCCAAGAAACTCAATGGTATTACGGTTACGCATCCAATTACCGATAACAGCGTTTGGATCATCGCTCTTATGGCGAGCCAAATCGGTTATAGACACATAATCCTTGCCATCAACATTGATGATGGTTATATTCGTATTTTGAACTGTGATTTTTGCCATTTGAGGATAAGCGTTTGATTTCAAATGCAAAGATACATTAAAAATAGGAGATATCGGCGTGTTGGCGTACCTTTCGGTGTAATTATAGTAGGGCTACGCAGCTTGCGGTAATGATGGTCGGTAATACCGAAATTTTGGTTAGTGGGGTTTAGTTGGAAATTGCTAATTTTGTTGCGAATCTTCTTTTTTTGATTATCTATGAAACGACCTTATATAGTTTGCCATATGGTGGCATCGATCGATGGGCGCATCGATTGCTCGATGGTGGATAAAATCAGTGGTGATGAGTATTATGAGACTCTTGAGAAACTTGATTGTCCGACTCTGCTTGAGGGTAGAGTGACGATGGAGCATTATAATGCGCGTAAGGAGCCGTTTGTGGCCACGGATACTACGGCGGTGGGTGAGCGGTCGGTGTATAGGGCGGTGGTCTCTGATGAGTATATGGTGGCCGTCGACACTCATGGACGTCTGCGCTGGCCGGCCGCTGAGATAGATGGTGTGCCGCTGGTGTGCATCGTCAGTGAGGCTGTGCCGTGTGAGTATCTTGAGATGCTCAGAGATGAGGGCATCTCTTATATCTGCGTGGGACGTGAGGGGATTGATCTTCCTGCGGCGATGCAGCTGCTACGCTCGGAGTTTGGGGTGGAGCGTATGGCGGTGCTTGGCGGCGGCCATATCAACGGCGGTTTTCTGGCCGCAGGTCTGATTGATGAGGTGAGTCTGCTGCTTGCGCCAGGCATCGACGGGCGCAGTGGCCAGACGGCTCTCTTCGACGGGATAGCCGATATGGACCGATTACCGGTGAGATTATCGCTTGAGAGTGTGGAGCGGGTAGGGGATGGCACACTATGGATACGCTATACTGCCGTAGGCTGTGATGCCGACGGGAATAGATGAGTAGAACAAATTTAGATATAAATCATGAAACGCAGCAGTATTATTTTACTTGCGTCGGCGCTTGGAATACTGTCGGCCTCGGCAGATTCAAAGGTGTATATGACGCGTGAGATTTCGCCCGAATCACTTGTGAGAATCTACAAGGCGCTTGGCCGTCCGGCCGATGGCCACCGTGTGGCAGTGAAGATAAGCACCGGTGAGGCTGGTAATCCCAATTATCTTAAGCCTACGTTGATAGGAGCGCTACTTGACACTGTGCATGGCACGATAGTGGAGTGCAACACTGCCTATGCAGGTAAGCGGAATACAGTGGAGGCTCACTGGCAGACAATTCATGAACATGGCTTCGACTCGATAGCTCCGGTCGACCTTATGGATGAGGAGGGGCAGATGCGTATACCTGTGCGCGACCGCCGGCATATACGTTACGATATAGTAGGCGATCATCTTCCGCGCTATGACTATATGATCAATCTCGCCCACTTCAAGGGTCATGCGATGGGAGGCTATGGCGGTGTGCTGAAGAATGCCAGCATCGGAGTGGCATCGGCCGACGGGAAGGCTTACATACACTCAGCCGGTGCTACCGACAAAGCTGAGGAGATATGGCAGAACATTGCCGAGCAGGATCTCTTTCTTGAATCGATGGCGGCCGCCGCGCAGGGTGTGGATGATTATTTCGGAGAGAATATCGTGTACATTAATGTGATGAACAATATGTCGGTAGACTGTGATTGCGCTGCGCATCCATCGGAGGTGCTGCTTAAGGATTACGGTATCCTGGCCTCGACCGACCCTGTGGCGCTCGACAAGGCATGCGTAGATATTATCTTCAACATGCAGGCCAGTGAGGGCAACGACAATGCCCCGCTGATAGAGCGTATCAACAGCCGACATGGACTTCACACGATTGACCATGCAGCCGCTATCGGTCTTGGATCGCTCGACTATGAGATAATCAATCTCGACAAGTGATGCGTCATGAATCCGAGTGTGATTCTATATGGCGCACTGCTGATGGCTCCGCTTCCGGCGGTTGGTGCCACAACTGAATCGGCCGACAGTGTGCGGCGTCTTGAAGAGGTGGTGGTGACCGGAGCCGCGTCGCAGGTCGAGAGCCGGCTCTTGCCTTACACCGTGTCGGTCGTGGGGCAGGAGCGGCTTGAGGCCAGTGGCCAGACGCAGGTCCTGTCGGCTATCTCGGGGATGGTGCCGAGTCTTTTTGTGTCGCAGCGCAGCATCTTCGGCTTCGGGGTCAGTAATGGCGGTTCCGGGCATATAAAGCTGCGAGGTGTGGGGGGCGACAGAGCTTCTGCGGTGTTGATGATGGTGGACGGACAGCCCCAGTTTGCAGGCATCTACTCCCATCACATCGCCGATTTCTACGCCAAGGAATATGTGGAGCGTGTGGAGGTGCTGCGCGGACCGGGTTCGGTACTCTACGGCTCGAATGCCATGGCCGGAGCCATCAACGTCATCACCAAGAATGCGCGCCAGCAAGGTGTGCGCACTACCATCACATCGCAGTATGGCTCCTATAACACATGGCTATCATCGGTGACCAACACCATGCGGTTCGGCCGCTTCACATCGCTCGTGTCAGCCTCTTACGACCGCACTGACGGCAACGTGCAGAATTTCGACTTCCATCAGGCCGACGGATATGTGAAGATGGGCTACGAACTGTCAGAGGCCTGGAGGGTAAACGCCGACTACACGCTGATGCACTTCAAAGGGAATGATCCGATATATCCCAAGCTATCGGATCCTGAATCGACTGATATCTACCGGCAGAGCATCACGCGTGGTGAGGCTTCGGTAAGCGCCACCAACCGTTATGCCGCCACAGACGGTGTGCTGAGAGCCTATTACAGCTATGGCAATCATTTCGTAGATGATCCGCGCCACTTCCATAGCAAGGATGACCGACTCGGACTGATGGCCTATCAGAACGTGACGCTATGGAGGGGGGCGTCGGCCACAGTGGGTTTTGACTTCGACGTCTACTCAGGCGAGATACCGGTGTCAGGCGGCACATCGCATACCGAAGGCTCCATGGCCACCATAGGCCGCGAGCGCATCATCGAATATTCACCCTATCTCACCCTTTCGCAGAGTCTTGCCGGCGAGCTGATTAATCTCAACGGCGGACTCAGGATGGCCAACAGTGACAAGTTCGGCACGCAGTGGATACCTCAGTTCGGCTTCGCCCTCAATCCCGGAAGGGGGTTTACCATCAAGGGTAATCTCGCGATGGGTTACCGCAATCCATCTTTCAGAGAATTATATCTCTACCGTATGGCCAACCCCGACCTCGAGCCCGAGAAGATGATGAACTATGAGCTTTCGGTGGGGAAATACTTCTCAAGATATTTCTCTGCCGACCTCACAGCCTATTTCAGTGAGGGGAAGAATATGATACAGGTTGTCTACAATCGGAATGTCAACACCGGCCGCTTCATCAACAAAGGAGTAGAGCTTACTGCCCGCAGCAATCCTCTTGACAATCTCAGTCTATGGGCCACCTATAGCTATCTTCACACCTCGCTCTCCAATCTTGTGGGCGCCCCGAAGAATCAGTATTATCTCGGGGCCGAGCTCCGGCTATGGGAGAGGCTGACGATTGCCGCTGAGCTTAAAGGTGTAGGTGGGCTATATGTGGCCGATGATGTCAAGCATCAGAATTATGCATTGTTGAATCTGAAGCTCACCTTCAGCATATGCCGCTATGTAGATGTGTTTGCGCGTCTGGAGAATATCACCGATGCTCGCTACACTATCAACCGCGGCTACGAGATGCCGGGCTTCACCGCCATGGGTGGTTTCAGAATCAATATCTGACTTTGACAGGGGATACCTAGTTTGATCGCCACTGTATATAAAATATAAAGAAATCCCATGCGGCAGCAATTGATGCAGGCCGCATGGGATTTATGTATCGGGTGTGAGCTGCGCCGAGAGGGGCAGCTTCAATGTCAGCTTAGTTATCAGGCATGGTGGGGATGAGGGTTATGTTTACCCTTCTTGCCCATATGCTTGATCCAGATGTAGTAGCCGGTCAAGGGGAGCGAAGCACCGAGGATAGCACCGAGGAACCACAGGATGCGGGTGATGATACCTCCGAGCGCGCCGGTATGGATTGAGTAAATCCATCCGCGCAGCTTGTCGGCCTCAGTAGAATCGGCGTAAGCCTTCTGCAGCTCGACTTCGCCCGAGCGGCGGTCGAAGCTATAACGGTCAGAGGCACGCGGATTGCCGAAGTTGCTGAGGGTGACAGTTGCGCTTTCAGCAGAGATTGTGATCTGCGGAGCCTCCGGGTTCTGAGCTTTCAGCTGATTGTAGACCTCCTGCCAGCGACCGAATTCGGAGTGACGTCCGCGACCACCGCGCTCGCCACGACCGCTGAACTCGGCGCCTTCACCGCGACCACCGCGCTCGCCACGACCGCTGAACTCGCCGCCTTCGCCACGTCCGCCGCGCTCGCCACGACCGCTGAACTCGGCGCCTTCGCCGCGTCCACGACCTTCGCCACGTTCTCCACGGCCGCTGAATTCGCCGCTTTCGCCGTGGCCACGACCTTCGCCGCGACCACCGCGTTCGCCGCGGTCAGACTTATCAGAGTTGGCAATCCATTCCGGTTTGCCGGCCTCAGACTTTTCGCTCTTCTCGCCCTTGTCGCCTTTCGGAGCGGAGGGCTGCTCGAAGTTGCGTGGAGTATGCTCAACGCCACACACGGCATAGAAAGCAGTGCGGTACCAGTTGAACGACCACGTCAGACCTGTCAGCGCCATAGCCAGCACCAGCAGCAGCGCATACATGCCGCCGGCCACGTGAAGCCCCTTCCAGAAACCTCGCCAGCCATCGTTGAAGCGGATTGAGAGACTGCGCTTGAGGTTCTTGCGGGCTCTTGGCCACCAGATTACCACACCTGTGATCAGAGCCAGCACGAAGATCAGAGTCGAGATGCCCACCAGCAGTTTGCCCACCTTCACTCCATCGCCGTGGGGGTTGGCACTGTCGAGAAGCCAGCGGTGCAGCTTGAACATCGTCGAGAAGAATCCCAGACGCTCATAGCGGCCTGTGATGGTGCCGGTGTACTGATCCACAAAAAGTGATGCGCGGCGCGGCTTGGTGAGGTTGACCTGATAGGCGCGGTCAGCGTCATCGAACACCGTGACGCCCGAGATAGCCACCGAGTCAGGGAGAGTAGCCTTCACATTCTCCATCAGAGTGGCCATCGGCAGCGGAGCCTCCTTCACCTCGGCCACATAATATACATCATGCTTAATGGCGCGTGTGATTTCAGGCTCGAATATCAGCATCGCCCCCGAGAAGCAGATGAGGGTGATGATGATGCCGAAGGGGACCGAGATCCAGAGATGAATCTTTCTGAACAATTTCATCATTGCAGTGAAGATACTTATTTATTGGGGGTGAGGAAGCCGAAGCCGGTGATGTCGGTAGCCTGGATAGTCACACCCTTCACAGCAGCTGCAGTGGCAGTGTTGATGGCGTAGATGGCCGGGTTCTCATTCTCGACATTGATGGGGATGTAGACATTGCCATTCTGTGTGTAGACAGTCTTGCCGACAGAAGAGATGTTGGCAGGCAGGCCGGTCACGTAAGTGAGCTTCTTGGTGTCGGCATCAAAGATGGCGAGCTCAGTAGCGGCAGGGTTCTTCTCAGTCAGAGCGCGGTCGTACATCACGAGGATAAAGCGGTTGCCACCTGCGGGCCAGCAGCGCATGAATGAGCGGTTGCCACCAGGAGTCTGCGACTGGATATCGCAGTAGTAATCGTCAAACTCGGTAGTGCCCTTCTTGATGCGGCAGACGCCGGCCTTCTTTTTAGTCTGCTGACGGCCATCAGTCATAGTGACAGCATAGCTGGGGGAGAACACATATATATCGCCATTCTCAGCGGCCCATACAGTCTGGTAATACTGTGAGCGGAAACGACCGGCAGCGTAGCTGATCTGATTGGTGCGCGCGATAGTGGGGTGAGTCATCGACTCATTGTCGTAGATAGCTACCCAGCAAGAGTCAGGATACTGTGTGCCCACGAGTTCGCCGGCCTTATAAGAGCCGCCGCCTGTGCCGCCGGCCTCATCATGCTTGAGGTCCTCATAGCCCGGACGGATCCATTTGCCGTTGCCCTGTGCAGCGCCATACTGGCTCAGACCCATCGGCACAGCGCCGCAATAGAGTTTCGAACCGCTCTGTTCGGCACCGGCCAGAGTGACATACTCGCCATTGCCGAGCAGGTTCTCCATAGAGTAGAGACCCGACGAAGTGTCATTATTATGCTCCTCCTGATTCTCCACATCCAGATAGGAGAGGAGCAGAGTCTTGGGGAGATAGCCGTTGGCATCGGGAATTGTGCCGTCGCCGGTAGACATGGTGATGATATAATCGTTGTAGAAACCGTAAGAGGTGAAACGATTGATTTTATAAGTGCGGCTGCGCTGCTCCATCTCGCCATCATCATTGAGGAAGTAGCTGCGTGTCTGGCCATCGTTACCCTGCTGGTAGGTCAGCGCATAGAGGAAGTTCTTATAGAAGACCCACTGAGTGGCGCCATCATTGATGAGACCATTGTTGACCGGAGAGAGCTCGCCCTCGTCGAGCGACTCGCCGGTGAGGAGCACATTGGAAGTGGCGTTTGAGCCCTGTACGGATGTAGCGAACACAAACTTGCCGTCGGCCGGAGTCTGCTGGTCGCCGTTGCCGTTGTTGGGGTCATCGTTGTCGGTGCAGGCCACCATAGCCAGCGCCGGAATCATGCCCGCCATCAGGCGGAGAGTAGATTTTGATACTTTCATAATAGTTTGGGTATAATTAGTTTTCAAATATGGATCAGGTCAGCTTAATAGAGCATCTGAGCGATAGAATTATCAGTTGCCGAAATAGATTCGGATTTTACCGTAGAATGCTCGCCCGGCCTTCTGGAGGCTGAAGTTGTCGTAGAGGCGGGCGTTGGTGAAGTTGCGGCATTCAAACGACAGATTGTAGCGTCCGTTGCCGATAGAATAGGAGAGAGTGAGATTATGCGCGAACTGGTCGGGCACCATGTAGTCATTCTTATTCGACCCCAGATTGGAGGTATAGTAGCAGAAGCTATGGGTGAACTGGTTGTCGTAGGTCAGAGTCAGCACATTCCCTTTACGCCCCAGACCGTGCCAGTAGAAATTCACGTCAGAGTCAGCAAACATATAGGGAAGGTTCGGCATTCGCTGGCGGTAGGCCAGGTTAGGGACTGTCGAGCCCTGTGCGGTGGGCATGTTGTCTCTGACATTCATCTGGGTGAAGTTGCCTCCCAGGCTCACCCAATGCGAATAGCTGTAGCGGGCCGAGATGCTTATGCCCTTGGTGTCGACTTTACCATAGTTGACATATGTGGCAGCTGACTTGCCGCCGCTCAGCGCCATGATGTTACGCTGGATATAGTCGCGGGTATCACGGTAGATGAATCCCCCCTCGGCATAGATAGTATGCAGCCCGAAAGCCGCGTTATAACTCAGATTGATATTGACATTATGGCTTGACTCAGGGCGCAGGGCCATGTCGCCCATCTCGAGGTCTTCATCGCCAAACATCTCCTCGATAGTAGGCAGACGGTAGGCTTTCTCATACGACCCCTTCAGCTGGAATCCGAGCGGCATGAGCCATGTGCCCGCGATGCCGTAGCCAAACGAATCGATTGAGCGCGACGTCATCTCATACACATCCTGGGCCGAAGTCGTGGCCATCGGACCCGCCACATACTGGTGATACTGTTTGCCGAAAGCAGTGAGATTCACCTTGGCGTGCGGCATGTAGCGGTAAGAGAATCCCGCGATATTCTTTGTGGTCACCTTGTTGAACTCATCCTTTCCGGGAGGGGTGGTGGTGAGGTCTTCGTTGGTTCGGTTGAAGGTGTTGAAGACATCGTTGAAGGTGAATGTGTGTTGGTCGCCGAGGCGATAGTTGGCGGTCAGCGATGATGTCCAGTTGTTGTTGATAGACTTCGACAGCTGGTAAGACTGTTCGCCGGGTGAATTAAGCGGCGCTGTCTCACCGAGCCAGTTGAACTTCACCATGGCCGTGTCTACATTATTATTGATGTCGCGGTTATAGCTGGCATTGAGAGCCACATCGAGGCCCTTTGTGAAGAGATTACGCTTACCATACTCCAGGGTAGGCATAAGGTTATGGCCATGGCGATGCTTCCGGCCGTAGACAATCTCCTGACGCACGCCCGTCTGGACCTCCTTATACATATGCGAATACGTCATCCCCAGCAGCAGGCGGTCGGCCCACGAAGTATTGACGAATCCCACTTTGCCGATGATAGCCTCATTATGATAGGTGTCGTTGAAGCGCTTCACATGCTGGGTGTGGGACTTGTCGATTGAGCCCGTGGCGAAATCCTCCACCGGAGTATCGATCCAGTAGTCATTGTCAGAATAGTTCTGAAACATATTGATTTCATACTTGAAGCCGTTGGCCAGCGTCTGGCCGAAATTCAAGTACGACTTATGGGTATTGAACGAACCATACGAATACGAAGCATCCAGAAACCACTTGCGCTGGCGTCGAGGAGTGACGATATTGATCACTCCGCCGATTGCATCAGCGCCGAAACCTACAGGGACCACGCCACGGTAGACTTCGATGCGGTCGGCATAATTGACCGGTATGTTGTTGAGACTGAATGAAGAACCCACGCCCTCCTGCGGCACTCCATCGATGAAGACCTTGACGTGTTTGCCGCTGAAGCCATCCATAGTCACAGCCATATCTGAGCCCACGCCGCCGCTTTCACGGATTTTCATGCCCGGCGCTTTCCCCAGTGCATCACTCAGATTCTTGGTGGTGTTGACCATGTCGCCGGTGCTGACGGCAGTGGCATTGTAGGCTGAATTGCGGATTTTGCTCACCTGGTTGCCCACGACCACAACTTCATCGAGATTTGTGGCCGGTTTGAGTTTGATAGTGAGCTTTTTGCGTTCGCCGGCAGCGATATCCACCTTGATTTCCTTCTGCTCATACTCAGCCGAAGAGATAATCATGGTGTAGGAGCCGGCCGGGGCAGTAATATGATAGATGCCCTTATCGTTGGTAGAGGAATAGATAGAGGTGGATTTCAGCGACACCGTGGCAAAATCAATTGGCGAACCATCGGTAGAGAGCACTTTGCCCGACACCATACCCTCCAGAGCGTCGGCAAGAGCCATCGAAGGGAGAGATATCAAAGCCGCTAAAATCAGGAAACATTTATTCCAACTTGTCATACTTGTAACTAACACTAAATTTTATGCAAAGTTCGGAATTATATGGTGGGTGGGAAATACCTATACTTTAGTATATATTTTTAATGGTTTGAATATCAGGTGAATGTATGATTGAAAGCGGAGGTCTAATTGGTAAATGAGTATTTTTGATGGGTGAATTTTATGCGCATTATTTTAATAAACATCCATCCATAGAAGCATAATTCATTACTTATAGGTATTGAAGAAATCAGGAATCTTATGTATCTCTCGAAAATCGGTTAATAACTTATTCAATTTTGCGGGGTTATTTTGTATCGGCAAATAATTCATTTGCAGGCAATGAAATATATTTGATAGTAATTGACTATCCTTGAGCTGAAAACTTGAAGACATTGCATAGCTAATTATTTTAGAGATACCTATCGGCTCAAATTTGAGCGAAATTTGATAAAAATCGGCTCAAATTGAGCCGATTTTTCGTGAATTTTTACTAACTTTGAGCCGATAAAAGAAAATATAGATATGACAAAGGATATCGAAATACTGCAATTTCTGCACTATAATCCATCTTCCTCCCGTTCTGAAATCGAGGCATCCCTCACAAATTCTCCAAGTTCAGCCACATTGAAGCGTTTGATAGCTGAGGAGGTAAAGCAAGGGCATATTGAAGTAATTGGTCGTGGTCCGGCAACTCGCTATCGTCTGACTCCACAGGCGCACGTGACGATGGAGCTTAATCTTGACACATATTTTGACAAGGACATAGATGAGCGTCAGGTGCAGACCGCTTTCAACTTCGAGTTGATAAACGATATTTTGCCATATGTGAATTTATTCACCAATGAGGAACTTGAAAAATTGGCTGAGGCGCAGACAATTTTTCGGAATCATCTATCTGAAATGTCTGATTTGGAATATCGCAAAGAGATGGAACGGCTCGGAATTGATTTGTCATGGAAATCGTGTCAAATCGAAGGCAATACATATTCCTTGCTTGAAACTGAGCGACTATTAAAAGAAAAACAAACGGCCAGCGGCAAAACAAAGGAAGAAGCCGTAATGCTATTGAATCATAAGGATGCACTTGATTTTATCCTGGACGTTCCGGATTATCTGAAAGACCTGACTGTAGCACGAATTGAGGAGATCCATGCCCTACTCACGAAAGAATTGGGAGTTGAACGGAATATCAGGCATAGACGAGTAGGTATCACCGGAACAAATTATGCGCCTTTGGATAATGAATTTCAGATCAGAGAAGCTCTTGAAGATTCAGTGACGCTGATAAACCGTAAGACTAATATATTTGAAAAGGCGTTACTTGCTCTTGTTTTGCTGAGTTATATTCAAGCCTTTACTGATGGCAACAAACGTACTGCAAGAATAGTGAGTAATGGCATACTTATTGCCTATGGATATTGTCCAATCTCTTTTCGAACGGTAGATTCTGTTGATTACAAAAAGGCAATGCTGATGTTCTATGAGCAGAACAACATAGCAGCATTCAAGCGTATCTTTATAGAACAATTCCTTTTCGCAGTCAAGACATATTTCTGAAGTTAAAGAAGTTGGCTGTCTGTCGTAGTTTTATTAACTTCGTTATTAATTTTGCGGTATCGGAGCAACCGGTAAGGTTTAAATGTATTCAATTTTCTTAAACGTATTCAATCTTTGCTAACTTGTGCGCTATCTTTGTTATGTTGGCAGGTGATTGACACATGTAATTCCCAATATAATGAGAGGATATCTTCTGGCCATATTGGCTGTATTTACATTTTGCGCCTGGGCATCGCCTATGCGATATGGCGAACTGCAGCAGGAGTTGAAAGAGTATGTAGAGAGTAAGGATGCCACTATCGGGGTGGCGGTTGTCATTGACGGCGTTGATAGGGTGGAAGTCAACGGAGATAGGGAGTTTCCGATGCTGAGTGTATATAAATTCCCGATAGCATTGGCTTTGGCTGAACATTACCGTCAGAACAAACTTCCGTTTGATTTTCCGATTGCAATACTTCCTGAAGACTTGCATACCGACACATATAGCCCTATGACAGAGAAAATTCTGTCATCATCCCGGGTGCAGACCGACACATTGATGATGCCTACCGGCGAATTACTTTCCTATATGCTCCAGCTCAGCGACAACAACGCCTCTGATATAGTGTTGCAAGGTCTTGGAGGAGCGCAGTATGTTGAGGATTATCTCGGGCGCATAGGGGTGGTGGATGTGCATGTGTGCAACAGCGAAGCTGAGATGCACCGCGCCCCCTCACTCTGTTACGCCAATTCGGCTACCCCGGAAGGTATGGCAAGTTTGATGGATATATTTGGCAGAGAATTCAACGACTCCTTATCTATTGAGATAAAACATCTTATGTCGACATGTGAGACCGGTGCAGGGAGACTCCCCAAGCCGCTTGCCTGCACGGATGCCGTGGTATGCCATAAGACAGGCACAGGTTTCACACTCCCTGACGGCCGGCTCATGGCCGTCAATGATGCCGGTTATGTCAGTCTGCCAGACGGCCGCGCCTATTCCATTGCCGTCTTTATTGAGAATTCGGGATATGACATGGCACAAACCGAAGCAATAATCGCTGAGATTTCAGGAATGGTGTATGGGGCTGTCAGCAGCCGGTAAAAATCAGAGGTTGTTTAGAGCAGGATTTTTGAGAGATACTTAAGATTGGTGAACTGCAATAAAATAATGGTAAGATTGGGCAGATAAATTGCATCGCTGAGAGTAAAATAGTTAACTTTGCAAATCCTGACTTCGCAAGAGCCGGCTAAGGGTAAGCCGGCGCGTAACTCATGGCGGCTCAATAATCGCGCAAGAGTCGAGACGCATTCTACATCATGAAGCATCTGACGAGATATATAGATATGGCCTTCTGCCTGGTGGTGCTCCCGTTGATGGCACTGCTCTTTCCGGTTGAGAGATGGTTTCATTACTTCAGCTGGTATGTGATTCTTGCGGGGTGCTGGCTTTACGGTGTATATTTTCTCAACCGTCTGGTGACGGTGCCGGCACTCTTCAAGCGCGGCGCATGGCGTCTGATCGGTATTGTGTTGATAGTGGTGTCGCTTGCGGTCACTTACTGCATATCAGATGTGAAACTATATGTCTTCAAGCCCAGTCATCTCGACAACGGGATAGTCAGGATATTCCCCAACGTCACCCATCATCAAGAGGCTGTGTGGGCACTTTTCGGACTTGTCGAGACCTTCAGTTTCGCCGTAGCGCTGCTTGTACGTTCGAATGAGCAGAGCGCCCGGCGCCGTCAGGTAGAGGCCGAGCGCGACCGGGCCGAGATAAATCTCTTCAAGGCCCAGATCAAGCCCCACTTCATGTTCAACACCCTCAACTCGCTCTACGGCCTGTTTCTCACCGGGAGCGACCAGGCGCTTGCATCGCTCGAGAAGTTCATCAGCATGATACGCTATGTGCACACCTCCTCGAGCCGCAACATGGTGCAACTTCAGGAAGAGACCGATTACGTATCGATGTATGTCGACCTGCAGTGTCTGCGTCTGAACGAGCAGACCGAGGTGGAGCTCGACATCGATATCGCCGACCCCACGATGCTGGTGCCCCCGATGCTGCTTGTGACATTTGTAGAGAATTGCTTCAAGCATGGCATATCACCTGTGGAGTATAGCAAGATACGCATCTCTCTCAGCGAGAAAGAGGGTATATTGCACTTCAGTACCATCAACCGCATCTTTGCCACAGGGCGTCCCGGGGAGCGCATGGGGATAGAGAACTGCCGGAAACGTCTTGCCCTGACCTTTCCGGACCATCATCACCTTGTCATCAACGATGATGGGGTCAACTTCAAGGTAGAACTACAGATTGAATTACAACATACAGAAGATTATGAGATGTATAGCCATAGATGACGAACCGATAGCACTGCGTATCATAGAGGAATACTGCAAGCGCTATGGCGGGATTGACCTCCAGACCTTCACATCGCCCGTGAAAGGGATGGCCTGTGTGGCCTCGATGCACCCCGATGTGGTGTTTCTCGACATAGAGATGAACTCACACAACGGCATAGAGATTGCCAAGGGTATGCCTAAAGATATAGGGGTCATATTCACCACCGCGTATGCCGAGTATGCCGTCGAGGGCTTCAATATCGATGCCATAGATTTTCTTCAGAAACCGATATTCTATCCCCGGTTCGAGCAGGCCATGGCCAAGGCCGAGAAATATATGTCGCTTATCAAGGCTTCCGAGCAGGGTGACTCACCGGCCGGAGGCACCATCACGCTTAAGGTAGAACATAAGAACGTGGTGGTGAAATGCTCCGACATACTCTATATCGAGGCAATGGACAACTATGTGAAGGTATTCCGCAAGAATCTGCCCATGATAGTGTCGCAGATCACTATGAAAGAGCTTGAGGCACGTCTGCCGAAGCCTCAGTTCACCCGGCTTCACCGCTCATATATCGTGTCGATGCGCGATATCGAGAAGTTCAGCAACCGCACTGTGTATCTCCACGACTGTCAGCAGCCCATCCCTGTAGGGCGCAAATACATGGACAGTTACAAGAGTCTGAGCGCCGCCTTCAATTCTACAGAGGTGCCACTCAAGTAGTGACCATAGGCGGCATATATCCGCGACGACGCCCCGCAGCCTTGACCCTTATGGTCAGCGTTGCGGGGCGTCGATATTGTAGATGAGGGGATGTTTAACTCATTAAGACTGTTTAGCCCGTTGAAGTTAAGTATAGACTATTGAGGCCGGACTTACTTCTTTGAGGCGAGATATTCGGCGTGGTAGGAATCGAAGATTTTGCGCAGAGCCTCGCCGATCTTCAGGTAGCAGGGCTCGTCGAGGTTAGCCAGCGAAGCGCGCACCGACCAAGCCGGGCCATCGAAGCCACTGCCGTTGAGCAGCACCACCGAAGTCTCCTTGGCCAGGCGCAGCACCACATCGAGAGGCTCGTGATTAGCCTTCAGCCAGGCGCAGAAATCATCGCCATAAATTTTCTTGCCCCACACCATGAGGTCGATTTCGCTGTAATATCCCACACGCATCGGGTCGGGGACAAGCGTGAAACCGGTGCCTTTCCAGAGGGCATCGAGGCGGTCGGCAATCATGGACTGCATCTTCTGCTTGTAGAGATTCTTGGTGTCGAGCAGACACATCAGCGAGAAGAGCGACATCTGCACCTGCTGCGGCGTCGAAAGTCCCGCAGTGTGGTTAAGCGCTACCGCACGGCTATCGGCCACCATGCGGTCGATAAACTTGATTTTGTCAGGCTCAAGCGAGAGCGAGGCATACCGGTTGTGGAGGTCCTTGAGCTCGATTTTATCCTCAGAAGCTATCAGGCGGTCAAAGATATTCTCCTTAGCCGCAGCGATTGCCGCCAGACGCCAGCCTGTGGCGCCGAAATACTTGCTGAACGAATAGACACACAGAGTATTCTGCGGCAGCACATACATCAGCGACTTGAAATCCTTGGCGAAAGTGCCGTAGACATCATCGGTGACGATCATCAGATTCGGGTTATCCTTCTTCACGATATCCACGAGGCGGGCGAGATCGTCATCGCAGAGACGGTAGGATGGCGGGTTTGACGGATTGACGATAAAGAGCAGTTTGATCTTCGGGTCGCGCAGCTTATCGAGTTCGCTGTCCGGATATTGCCAGGTGTGGAGTCCCTCCTTGTCGGTGGCGTTGGCATAGATGTTGGTCACATCGAAGTCATACCGGTCAAGCTGCGGAATCTCGATATACGGGGTGAAGATAGGTGTCATCAACGCTATCGAATCGCCACGGTTAAGCAGATGATTGGCCAGCAGCGACTCGAAGATATACACCATAGCCGCCGTTCCACCCTCGGTAGCGAAGAGGTCATACTCCTTGCCCAGCCCCGGAGCATTGTCGCCCATCTCCTGCGCCAGGTAGGCGCGCACAATCTTCTCGGTGTTCTCAAGAATACGTGGCGGAGTGGGGTAATGGTCGCCGATGATGCCGTCAGCCCATTCATAGGCCAGCGAGTCGAGGTCGATGCCCAGAGTCTTTTCGGCATAGTCGAGCGACTGGTTGAGCAGATGCGCCCCGCGTCGGGCCGCATTGTCGGCCAGAAATACCCGGAGTCTCTGCCCGATACCCTCAGGCGACGGACATCCCGCTATGCCCGGCTTGCAGTACGACTCCTCGCGGGCCTCCTCCATAGCCCACATTCCGAGCAGGAAGAAGGCATCGCGGGGTTCGGTGGCAATCCAGTTAGGGTTGCCGCGTCCGGCATTGAGATAGGTGTCGGTCGAGGCGCGCGCCTCTCTCTTTGCCAGGTCAATAAGAGTGTTCTTGATTTCGAACGGACTCATTTTCGATAATTCGCGCTCATAGTCGCGTGATGTGGATTCCATAGTAAATAAGATATGTTGTTGTGTCAGATTTCTAATTCAGGAGAGAATATGAAGAGAGAGAGTATGGGAGGACTCTACATGAATGCTGTCATGATTACAGCCATGAGTATCAGCAGTGTGTTGCCGATGGCGTAAGTGATGGTGTAGCCCATGGCAGGGATTGTAGAGTGCAGGTTATCCTGTATGGCTCCCAGCGATGCGGTGGTGACACGCGAACCTGCCACGCAGCCCAGATTGACCGCCGGCGGGAAATGAAACCACTTGTCGCCGATCCAGATGCCCAGTATAAGCGGCAGCGTAGTAGCGATAATGCCCGCTACGAAGAGCATCCATCCCACCTGCTGAATACCGCTGATAAAGGTCGGACCCGAACTGATGCCTATGACGGCGATAAACATATTCAAGCCCAGATTATTCATTATCCAGAGTGACGACGACGGGATGCGTCCGAAAGTAGGGCGCTTCGAGCGTAGCCATCCGAACACCAGACCGGCCACCAGTGCTCCGCCACTTGTGGAGAGGCTGATAGGAATGCCTCCTAAATGAATGGTCACAGCGCCGATGAGTGCGCCGATGAATATGCCCAGACCCACGAAGACCATATCGGTGGCCGTAGTGGGGCGGTCGATATAACCGATGCTCTTGGCTGCAAGTTCCACCTCGCGGGTATCACCCTGCAGGGTCAGCATGAAGCCATTGTGCAGTTCGGTGTCGGCCAACACAGGGATTTCAGCCCCCATGCTGTTGGTGATTTTACCGATAATCACACCCTGCATCTGCGGCATCTGGCGCAGCTTATCGACAGTCATGCCATCTATGCCCTTTTTGGCCACCATCACCGGAAGTTTCTCTACGGCAAACGACAGGAGCTGCGGGTCGGCCACCTCCTGACCAATCCACGACTCATCAGCCACAATCACCTCGCGCCGGCCGCTGAGCACAATCTCATCGCCCCGGCTCACCTTCATGTCAGGTTGCGGCGCATCGATAATCTTGCCGCCGATGCGCAGGCGCTCCACAAAGAGGCGTCGGCCCAGAGTCTTCAGCTCCTGCTCGATTTCAGCCACACTTCGCGGCGTGGCGAAGAAGCCTGCCTCGGCGCGGTATGCCCGATACACCACCGGGCGCAGTGCCGACACATAAGCCGGATTGTCGGTCAGCGACGACTCATTCATCGTAGCTGCCAGGGCCGCCGTCTGCTCCCTCACCTTCTTAATGCCCCCAAGCATTGCCGGACCCAGCGAGCCCAGAATCCAAGCCGAACCTATAGTGCCGAAGATGTAGGTCACCGCATAGCACACCGGTATGATATTCTGCCATGAAGTCTTATCGGCATCGGCCGCATTCATCGAAGAGATGGCATCCTGACCGACACCGATCACCGCCGAGATAGTCTGAGCCCCCGCGAAGAGCCCCAGCGTCTCCCCCGGATTATAGCCGAAAAGCAGCGCTGTGCCCCAGGTGCAGAAAAGGCATATGAAACACATCAGCACCGCAAATCCCACCTGCTTCAGTCCGCTGCCGCGCATGGCCCTGAAGAACTCAGGCCCGACGCTATAGCCGATTGCAAACAGAAACAGAAGGAACGACACAGATTTCAGAGGCCCCGACACAGGGATGTCGAGTTGCCCCACAAGCACCCCCACGAGCAGCACCGAAGTGACAGTGCCCAGCGAGAACGACTTATACTTTAGCTTGCCGATCCAGAAGCCTATTCCCAATGTCAGGAAGATGGCGATGGCCGGATTGGCCCGAAGAGTATCAACTAACCAGTTCATAGCAGATATAAATTTTGATTAAGGAATCATCGGGAGGAGGTGCCGATACGAAGATATAACATCTCGGGGCGAGGCAAGGTTTGATTTAAACCGGATAGACGCGTAAAAATGCGTGGATACTAAGTGAGTGTGAAGCGGGCAAGCGAGGCGGCAGTCAGGTAAACCAATTATGCACTCGTGCCCTCACCGCGTCTGAATCTCTCAGCACTTCGATAAATTTCAGGGCCGAGCGTTTGCGGTAGGCATCGCGCAGCATATGCACGCACCCCTGCATCTCATTGTCGGGATGGTCTACGGGTATGGCGCGGACGCCTGACTGGTTGTAGACCGTTGCCTCGGCCAACACCGTGATCATATCACTCTGCTTGATGAGCTCGAGCAGGATATTGACCTCATTAAGCTCGATGCGTATGTCGAGCGACTCAGCCAGCGGAGCGATGGCGCGGTCGAAGGCATTGCGCGCCTGCAACCCCTTCGAGGGGAGAGCCAGATTCCAGTTGGCCAATTCAGCAAGAGTAATGCCGCTGCGCCCGGCCAGGCGATGCCCCTCGCGCACTATCACAGCCAGATGATTGTCAAAGAGCATGTGCGACTCTATCTCCTTACATTGCGAATTCGGGCGGAATGCCAGCATGAAATCAATCTGGCGCGACAGCAGCATATCCATCAGCTCGGCCATAGGTTTGTAGAAAATATTGAGTTTCACGCCTGGATAGCGGCGTGTGAACTCTATGATGGTCTCCGTCAGTATGGGACTGAACGAATAGGTGACCCCGATGTTGAGTTCGCCGGTGAGCAGCTCATTGAGGTCGCGGATGCGTGCGGCGCAGCACTCCGCATCGTGGATGGTGCGCAGAGCGAAGGGGAGCACTTTCTCTGCAGCCTCCGTCAGGGCTATGCAATGCGGATGGCGCTCGAAGAGCTGGATATTGAGTTCATCCTCAAGTTGGCGCACCTGCTGTGAGAGAGTACTCTGGGCGATATTCAGTGCTTTGGCAGCCTCCGAGAAGCTCTTGAGCTCGGCGGCTTTGGCGAAGTAGCGTAGTTGGCGTAGTTCCATTTATAATATTCGGGGGATAGGATAGTGGATGCAAAGATAACCTAAAATTTGATGTCGGGCAATAAAAAGGCGTCAGCGGGTGGCTTGGAAAGATATGCGTTTAAGCATAAATACAGGTATGTTTGCCCCGATCACCATCCCCAGCACGATGCCGATGCAGGTCAGACCGTTGTAGGACAGGAGATAGAGATTGTGCATCACCTCCGGTTCGGCCGAAGCCCCCATGCACCCCACCAGTCCCACGATAGCCCGGTAGGCATACATGCCCGGAATCATCGGCAACAGCGCCGGGAAGAGGCATGCTTCGGCCGGCACCTTTATTATTGGCGAGAAGAGCACCGCCACGAACCCTGCCAGCAGCGCCGCCACCGACGAATCCAGAATGATATTGTCAGGCAGCGCCTCAGGCTGCATCAGCAGAAAGCGCAGCGAATGCGCCAGCGCCGCGGCCAGCGCGCACACGAAATATGCCCTGCGCGGCGTATGGCTGATGCTCGAGAAGCCGATAGCCGCCATCGCCGCAAAAAGCGCATCCTGCAGGAATCCACCCCAATCTATAGCAGAGATTACCATGTCATGTCGATTTTCATCATAAATATAGCCAATATCAGCCCGGCCCCCAGCGATGCGGTCAGTACGACCGCATCCATAAAGCGGCTGAAAGCGCAAAGATAATGCCGGTCGATAAGATCGCTTGTGGCATTCAGGTAAGGCACACCCGGAATCAGGTAGAGCACACTCGTGGCCACGCATATGGCGGGAGTGTCGCTCCATCCGAAAATCATCGCCCCCGAACAAATTGCCGCCGACACGAACGCACACACGAAGAATGTGATTCTGACATCCACCTTATGCCGCAGCAGGCGCTGCTTGAGGAAATAGCCCGCCATTGTGGCCAGCAACACTATGGTCATAGCCATCGCGTCGCCCTTGAAAAGGCCGCAGAAGCATGCATTCGCCAGCGACGCCAGCAGCAGGATACGCGCCCCGTCGGCATAATGCCGCGAAATGATATGGTCGAAACGCTCATGAGCCTCCTCAAGCGGCAGGCGAGCATCGCTCACCGCCCAGCTCAGTGCGCTCAACCGCGTGTTGAGGTCGAAGTTTATGCCACAGGGGGCCGTGCGGTTGCTGAAGATCTCGCGGTTCTCATTCTCGGGTGAATAGAGAGCCACAGTCACGTGCACCGGCATCACGGTGATATCGATATGATATCCATATGCCGCCGCTATGCGCCTCACATTCTTCTCGATGCGCGTGCAAGTTGCTCCGCAGCCCCAGAGCCACGCCGTGTAGTCGGCCAGGAAGCGCCCGAGGTCAGTCGTCGTCATCATTCAGGACCTCCTCATCCTCCCGATCCATCTCACACCGGTCGCCCGGAATGAAGAGCAGATCACGTTCGCGGCCGATGCTGAAAATGTGGTGCGCATTCAAGTGTCGCGAATCATAGTGGTGATGACGCATAATATATTTCACAAAAGCTGAGGTGCAGATGATGAGCACACAGCCCACAACCGCATACCATATAATCATAGGGTCAAGCATAATTCAAATACAGTTTTAAAAATTCATTTGCAAAATTAACGCCTCGGGCGCAGAGGCGGTTTGCATCGAGCAAGGATATTTCCGATGCCCCGCAACGGTTCTGCCGATAGGGCTACCCTCGGCTTGCCGGGGGATGGCGGGGCGCCTCAGTCTTGTCTGTCGTATTCCCGTTGCCCTCGTCGCAACTTCAATGAATTCAGTAAAAGAACCGTGTTATCCGCAAAAAAACGCGGTGCATCGGTAGAAAAAATCCTTACATTTAGGTATTTCGCGAGGCGCAGATAATGCCTAACTTTGCAAGCGGAAACAAAAAACGTTACAAAATGAAACCGACAGCAATATTCTATGGCTCGACTTCCGGCAACTGTGAGTCGATAGCCCGAAAGATAGGGGAGGCCCTCGGCGTGGGCGCCTCCGACATATACAGCGCCTCCGAACTCGATGCAGCCAAGCTCGGCCAGTACGATAACCTGCTTCTGGGCTCCTCGACATGGGGCTGCGGCGATCTGCAGGATGAATGGTATGATGCTGTGGAGGTGCTCAAAGGTGCCGACCTCAGCGGCAAGCAGGTGGCAGTCTTCGGCTGCGGCGACTCATGCGGCTTCGGCAGCACCTTCTGCAATGCCATGGCCACGATATATGATGCCGCCAAAGGTGCCGGTGCCACTATGATTGGCGACGGCGTGGATGCGGCCGGCTATTCGTTTGACGATTCAGAGGCGGTGCGCGACGGCAAATTCGTAGGCCTCGCCCTTGATGAAGACAACGAATCAGACCTCACCGACTCGCGCATCGCCGCATGGGTAGGCGAGATCGCTCCCAAACTTTGAATAGATATAGGTTCAAAAAAACATACTTCTGGCCTGGGGCTCTGCGATTGCCTCATGATGTGAACCACCGCTCCCCTCGCCGGCGCCATACTTTTAATATACTTAAGATTTTTTACGTAAGCCACATAGTAGTATCAGGGAAGGGCCGGCAGTGATGCCGGCCCTCTCGCTTGCTATGCATGCTTCTTTATCTTTAATAGTTTCGGGGATTACTTACCAGAATGTAGGTGAAATTTACCTAAAAGTCGGTAGTGGTGCATATATTGCGGATCTTGGACGTTATAGATTAGGATACTTCCTTAGGAAGACTCGTGATAGAATTACTCGACAATAAGACAATAATAGGTATAATTACTGAAAAGGTATAATTACTGATGGATATAAATGCGATACACTCGCCGGCCGATATCAAGGGGCTGGCGATAGATGAACTGAAGCAGGTGTGTGCCGATATGCGTAAGGCACTGATTGCGAAACTTGCCGCGCGTGGCGGCCATGTGGGGCCTAATCTCGGATTTCTGGAGGCTACGGTGGCACTGCATCTGGTGTTTGACGCCCCGCAGGACAAGATAGTGTTTGATGTGTCGCACCAGAGCTATGTGCACAAGATGCTCACCGGGCGTATGCAGGCATTTACAGATCCGGCCCACTATGCAGATGTAAGCGGCTACACCAATCCCGATGAGAGCGACTACGACTTATTCTCCGTAGGACACACCTCCACATCGGTGTCGCTGGCAAGCGGTCTGGCCAAGGCGCGCGACCTCAAGGGTGAGCATCACGATGTAGTGGCTGTGATCGGCGACGGTTCGTTGAGCGGTGGCGAAGCCTTCGAGGGGCTCGACATGGCCTCGACCTTCGGCAGCAACTTCATAGTTGTGGTCAACGACAACCAGATGAGCATCGCTCCCAATCATGGCGCCCTCTACGACAATCTCACGCTGCTGCGTGAAAGTGACGGCAAAGCCGAACCCAACTACTTCAAATCATTAGGCTACGACTATCTGTATGTGGCCGATGGCAACGACCTCGAATCGCTCATAGCCGCCTTCCGCAAGGTCAAGGGCTCGTCGGGCCCGGTAGTGGTGCATCTCAACACAGAGAAGGGTATGGGTCTGCCGGTGGCCGAGATTCACAAAGAGGCCTTCCACTACCACGGACCCTTTGACGCCGCCACAGGCGAATCTCCCGCCGACGACTCAGCAGACTATATCGACCTCTTTGCCGACTACATGCTCCGCGCCATGAAGCGCGACAGCAATGTTGCCCTTATCACAGCCGGAGTTCCCGGCGCAATCGGATTCGGTCCGGCTCGCCGCGATGAGGCCGGGCGCCAGTTTATCGATGTGGGTATTGCCGAAGAGCAGGCAGTGGCCATGGCCTCAGGCATGGCAAAAGGTGGCTGCATACCGGTGGTGGGTGAGCCCGCCACATTCATACAGCGTGCCTACGACCAGTTGTCGCAGGATGTGGCCATCAACCGTCAGCCCGTGACCTTCGTCACTCTCTACGCCGGTGTACGCGGCATGACCGACTGCACCCACCTCGGCTTCTTTGATGTGCCGATGATCAGCAACATCCCCGGCATACTATTCCTTGCCCCCACATGTGCAGAAGAGTATGAGGCGATGCTCGAATGGAGCATGGGGCAGCGGGAGATGCCTGTGGTGGTGCGCACACCCTGCGGACCGGTGGTGAACCGCGAAGGTGACTTCGACGTCGACTACTCACGCTGCGGCTATGAGGTGGTGAGCGAAGGGGAGCGTGTGGCCATTATCGGTGCCGGAGCATTTCTCGAGCTTGCCCGGCAGAGTGCAGCCAAGATGATTGAGAAGGGGCTCAACCCGATGGTGATCAATCCACGCTTCATGTCGCGACTCGACACCGCCACACTCGACAAACTGCGTGACTTCGACACCGTGATTACACTTGAAGACAACTCTGTAGATGGCGGACTCGGCCAGAAGATTGCCGCCTATCTCGGCGACTCGCCGGTGAAGGTGCATGTGCTCGGTCTGCCCAAGGAGTTTGCCGACCGCTATCGCCCGGCTGAGTTGCTTGCCTCGTGCGGACTGACTGCTGAGGCTATATGCTCGCTTGTGTGAGGTGCTTAAATGATGCAATAAAAAAAGTTGGCTCATCTCAGATGGGTCAACTTTTTTTATTGCTGCTGGAGAGATACCCGAGGGTTTCAACCCTCGGCACAATAATTGGCGGATTCTTTGCCGCATGATTGGGGCACTGGTGCCCCGGCTTTCTGGGTGCTTACATCTCGGTTTCTGACTTTGGAGAGAGGGAGAGGGTAAAGTTGTAGGTCTGCCAGGCCGAGAGGGTGGCTATGGCGGCTACGGCGCACCATAGCACTACGGTGAATGGGGTGGAGTCGGCGATGATTGCCGGCGATAATTGCGCGGCAGCCGGTATTAAGGCGAGCAACCATCCGGCAGCCCGAGCCAGCCACGGAGCTAAGAGGGGGAGTAGGGCTGTCAGCAGCGCGCCCGAGATGATGCCCGCTGCGAAGGCGGCTGTGATAGCCCGGCGGTTGCGACGGCGCATCTTCAGATTGTGGGCGCGAAGCAGCTCCACCGACTCCATATTGCGCAGCAGGCGCGTCATGAAAGATGCATTCCCTGAGGGCAACCCGGGATTGAAATCCGAGAATAGCCGGCGCAGCTTATCATCATGAGGGTCATCGTGGAGGATCTTATTATTCATGGTTTGAGTATTCGATAGTTTTTTAACGACTTGAAAATGTGGCGTGTATCAAGGTGTATCAAGAGTCTGATGTCAGACATCCGCTATCAATCCGTGGCGAGCAGTCCGCGCAGGTGGCGCCGTCCGCGCGACAAGTATTGTTTCACTGCATCCTGGCTCGCATCAAGGATAGCCGCTATCTCCTTAACTGTATATCCCTGCATGTAATGCAGCAGCAGCGCCGAGCGTTCATTGCATTGCAGCGACTCCAGTGCAGCGTAGAGCTCTTGATAGCGGAAAGCCTCATCAGCACCAGAGGGTGCCGATATGTCGCGCACCTCATAGTAATCGCAGAAGATGCGTTGCGAGCGCCGGTGATTGAGGAAAGTATTGTAGGCGATTCTGAAAATCCACGCATTGAACTTCGCCGCATTATTGAAATCAGCACACGAGAGATAGGCCTTGATATAAGATTCCTGAGCCACATCGTCGGCCAGCTGGGCATCGCCACAACATAGGGCCACCAGAAAACGCCTGAGCGAAGTCTGGGTGGCCTCTACGTGATTGATGAATTCCTCTTTAGTCATTGGGCGTAGGTGTGGATAAGGTGGGAAGGGAAGCTCTCAGCCGGTCTCAATCTACCTCTTTGACGGTGACCTCTACAGTCTCCGCCTCCATCTGGCTGATCTGGTTGCGGAAGGTGCGGTAGACAATCAGATAGCTTATGCCCACGGCCAGGAGTATGCCACCGATGATGGATGTCAGGCACACCGGGTCGGAGCTGAACTCCAGGCCCGAACAGTAGTTGATGAGGGCGATAGCGAGCAGCACCACACCTATACCGCTGCATATGCATCCGCGCATCAGGCGCTGGCTGAGGCGTTCGCGCGGGGTGCGCTTCTTGCGTTTGTCGGAGCTGTTGAGAGCCTCGATAAGTTTATCGGTGTCGAGGTCGCAATTGGACTCTATGGCCTTCATCAGCACCTGTGTGCGCTTGTTGTCCTGATTGATTTTCTGCCATGCGGCAATCAGTATTACGGCCACCGGGAGCACGACGCATACAAAAAGCGGCACGAGGATACCTGAGAGTTCTGAAATCTGGTCTGCATTCATAATTGTAATCTTTTTTTTGAATCCGCCGGCAAGCTGAATCTGGCCGGCAGGATGATGTTAATTTCGGGGTTTATATATCTCGTTGTTGAGACGTCTCATCAGAAAGACACATCATGAATCAGAAAGGTGACAGCCAGAATTAAATTTTAAGTAGTTGCGAAGAATTAAACATCATAAGTGATTCTTTTTCAAAGAATGATT
>OFGJ01000189.1_pt1 | contig 59002 bp, 45 predicted proteins | sample 1521731 | NCBI WGS metagenome assembly OFGJ01 (sample SAMEA3504126, study PRJEB24116) | mouse gut metagenome | biome: mouse gut; feature: mouse-associated habitat; material: faeces | place: Denmark | collected 2011 | reverse complement strand
CTTCCTATCTTATAACAATCCTGATTCTGTTTTGACTTCTGTGGGTAAAGAATAGCGCCATGGCGCAGTCCCTACAGGTTTGATTGTGAGGGTATGAATGGTGCCGGATTAGCCCTGAAAGTGGCCATACAGAGCAATGTGTCAGGCAATTAGCCCGGGATTGATCAGAGGGGCCAGGAGATTTCTTTGAAAGCGAATTGGAGGAGCGTGCCGTCGGTGCGCTCCAACTGTATGTGGCCGGTGGGGAGGATGTCGGTCACTGAGGCGTGGAATGTAGTACCGGTGGCGGTTTCGATGAAGGGGTGGATGCCGGTGGCGCGCCAGAGCCGCGACATGTAGCGAGAATGCAGCTCAGGGTATTTCTGCTGAGCGTCAGCGGCTTCCCGTATCATGGCGGCGGCAATGCGGCGTGCGGCATCGTCGACATCAAACCGGAGCCCGGTCATCTGCCAAAGCGAGACGGGGTTGGGGGCATCGGAAAAGAAACGGCGTTGATTGAGGTTGAGGCCGAGCCCCACGATGCAGCGGCCGACCATTGCGCCCGAGAGCGAGTTTTCGATCAGGATACCACCCAACTTCCTATTTCCCACATAGATATCGTTGGGCCATTTGATAGCGACCTTTATTCCAGGAGCTATTGCCTCGACAGTCTCGGCGACAGCGACGGCAACAGCCTCGGACAAGCAGAACGACCGGGCTACATGGATGCCCTCGGGGCGTAACAAGAGACTGAGCGTCAGGTTGCTGCCGGGTTCCGATTCCCAGCTGTTGCCGCGCTGACCGCGCCCAGCCGTCTGGCGTCGCGCCGCCACGGCCGTATTAGTCTCCAAAGAGTGTTCATTCTCTGACAACCAGCTATTTGTGGAGCCGGTTTCCTCAAGCCATATAATCTTTCCGTCCGTCATATCCGCCAGATTGTTTCCGGCAAAATTACAATTTTTTTTGAGCAAAAGCGCAGAAAAGCACGCAAACGCTTTCCGACGGCCTTAACTTTGCAGCATCGAAACACACCGACGGTCGGAATAGACAAACCAAAAAACAATCAACAACAAAAAAACCTTTACGACGATGAAAGAACACGATGAAGCAATCGATCAACCGATCCCCGAGATTCCGGAAATCCCGGAAACAGAACAGGAAGAAGCGGAGCAGACCCAAGCACCGGAGACAGCAGAGAGCGCAGAAAACGCCACAGAAGCCGCTGAGACGCACGAAAGCCCAACGGACGAGGAATTGGCCGCCGCAGAACGCCGAGGCTACCTGAGAGGCCGCAACGAGGCAATAGCGCGAATGATGGAGGAACCGCAGCTGTTCGCCGATCTGGCCCGGATGGAACGTCAGGATGGCAAAAGCCGACAACGAGGCGACGCGACCGAGGATTTCCTGACACATATCCGCCCCCAGGTGTGGGACTGAAAACCGAAAATCAACAATCAACCTTTATTTTTCAAACATCAAAAAACCAAACAACCATGACAAACACAACAAACAACCAGACAACAAACAATCCCCAGATCATTTCCGGAACAACAGGCGGCGCACATCTCACGGACGGACCGCTGACCACAACAGCGGCCACTGCCGGATCGCCCGATCTTCTGACAAGCGAGATAGACAGCCGCATAGTGAAGATCCGCCCGATGGCCACCCCGATCGACCAGATATCGCGAATGGTCGGCTCGCGTCCGGCCTCGTCGATGAAGGTGGAGTACTATTCGGTAGACACCCGACCGGTTGAAAGCACGGTCAAAGGCAGATCGAAAGCGTCGGCCGACCAACTCCCCGACCTGCCCCCTACCTTCACAGTGGCGACTGCCAACGACCGCCTGTTCGCCCCCACCGACACCATTATGTTTCCCGACGTAACCGTCGAGACCCCGGGAGGCCAGGAAGAAGCCCTGACCTGCTACGTCAGCGATGTGCTGACCGGCACGGAAAGTGGTCTGAAGCTGATAGCGCTCAACATGGGGAGCGACGACGAAATCCCCGAACTGACCGACGGCATGAAAATAGTGCGCATGGGACGCGCCGCCGCCGAGCTCGATGTACAGACCGCCCAGTTCGAGGCTCTGCCGGTGAAGGACCACAACTACTGCCAGATCTTCAAAGCACAGGTGGAGCAGTCGGCCCTGATGCGACTTTCATCGAAAGAGGTTGGCTGGAATCTGAGCGATCAGGAGGAAGTGGCGATCATGGACATGCGCATGGGGATGGAAAAGAGCTTCCTTTTCGGCACGATGGCCCGGCTGACCGATCCGAGGAAGATGGATGAAGTGCTGTTCACACGCGGCATCTGGAACCAGGCCGGCGAAGAAGCCACCCTCAGTCTGGGCAGCCTCACGCAAAACGACCTGATAGAGCTGATGAAGAAAGCGTTCACGGGCAATGCGGCCGGATCGCCAAGGAAAGTGCTCGTGGCCGGATCGGAACTGATACTGGCGATCAACAAGCTCGAATCGACAAAGGTGATCATGGCCGGCGACACCATTACACGCTGGGGGATCGATTTCAACGAGATCCGCTCCAAGTTCGGCTCGCTCTACGTGGTACATGCCGAAGTGTTCGACCAGTGCGGCCACGCCAACGACGGCCTGATCATTGATCCTCAGTATCTGACCAAGTACACCCACGTGCCGTTCCGTGTAGAGCGTCTCGACCTGAAGAAATCGGGCGTGCGCAACACCGATGCCCTCGTGGCTACTGAAGCGAGCTGCCTGGTGCTCCGCCATCCCAAGACCCACGTCAAAATCCGCGGCACATGGGATTGAGGATCCACACCCTGAGCGCCGACGAGATGCTCGGCCTCTGGAAACTGGCTACGATGTACGAACCGGCACGTCTGGACTGCATCATCAACCGCACCGACGGGATAGACCTCGACCGGCTTCTCCGCCACAGGATCGAGGGCTGGTATGCCCGACAGCTTCTCGATCTTCCGATAGAGGAACTACCGCTGACCGAGATAGCCGACCGACTCACCCCTGCGCGCCGCCCCGACGGCAGCGCGGAGGTGAGCCTCCCGGAAGGGACGGTCAGAGTGGCCGGAGTGATGATGGAGGGGTGGCACCGACTGGCTACCGTGACCTCCGATCCGACCTCGGCTTTGGCGCAGGAGCAGCGCAACCCCTACAGCCGTGGCGGCGTGGACGAACCAGTGGCAGTAGTCTACCGCGACGGACGTATGAGCCTCCACACACCGCCACCAGGCGAGATGCGACTTACGTCGGTGACAGCGGTTGTCCGCCCGGAGGACGGATCGTTTCCGCTGACCGACGCCATGCTGTGGCGACTGAATGATTCAATCGTAATATAGCGGTCGCAACCTGTTGCGACCCTACAGGTGGGTGGAGCCGGACGCGCCATGGCGCAGTCCCTACCAGGATAACAATTATTTATGTCTATATTTACTTTAAATCAATACTATGTCAACATTCAATCTTGCCCTTGAGGCATGGCAGGCAGGCGCGGAGCTGCGTAAACGTCGCAGCCGCTACAAGAAATTCGCCTACGGACGTCAGTGGGACGACATGATCACCACCCCCGACGGCGACAGGATGAGCGAACGGGCCTATGCCGAGATCTGCGGTCAGACACCGCTTACCAACAATGTGATCCGCCAACTGATCAAATCGGTGGTTGGAAATTTCCGATCGTCGCTTGCCGAGAACGACGGCAATGCCGGCGCAAGCGAGCCGGACAGTGCTACCGCCCGGCGCAACAGCCTGACCGAGATGGACTGCCGTATGCTCGAAGAGTTCCTGATCTCGGGGTGTGCGATCCAGCGCATCGTGGCGGAGAAACGCCCCGGAGGCTCGGGGGTGTGGGTGGACAATGTCAGCCCCGATGATTTTTTCGTGAACCGCTACTGCGATCCCCGAGGTCTGGACATTGAGCTGATCGGGATGCTGCGTGCGATGAGTCTGCGCGAGGTCGTGATGCGCTATGGGAGCACGCCGTCGAAAGCCGAGGCTATAGGCCGCGCCTACGCCCGGGATGCGGAGCCGCTATCGGCATCGCAGATAGGGAGCAGCGACGGCGATTCACATTTCTTCCGCGCTCCGGCCGGGCGCTGCCGCGTGATCGAGGTGTGGACGCTCGAGAGCCGTACGCTGCTCCGCTGCCACGACCGCGAACGTGGATCTTTTTTCGTGGCGGACAACAACAGCCGCACGCGTCTGCATAACATCAATGAGCTGCGCAACGGATCAGGAGAGGCCGGGATTGACGTGAGGCCGTCGACGACGCTGCGCTGGCACTGCCGGGTCTACGCTCCGACGGGTCTGCTGCTCGACGATTACGATTCGCCGTTCGGCCATGGCTCCCACCCGTTCGCGCTGAAGCTATATCCGCTGATCGACGGCGAGGTTCATTCGCTGGTGGAGGATGTCATCGGTCAGCAACGTCATATCAACAGGATCATCACACTGATCGACCATATAATGAGCGTGTCGGCAAAAGGGGTGCTGCTGTTTCCGGAGGATCAGAAGATCGATTCGATGAGCTGGGATGAGCTGGGAGCGGCATGGGCACGCAGCGATTCGGTTCTCCCCTATCGCCCCGGGGGTGGGTCGTCGGAGCCGCATCAGGTTGTGGGGGCATGTGAGAATCCGGGGGCTTACCGTATGCTGGAGACGCAGCTCAACCTGTTTCAGCAGATCTCGGGTGTGAGCGAGAACCTGCGAGGGCGCATGCCGGCCTATCAGACGTCGGCGGCGACGCTCGACAGCCAACTGCACACGTCGGCAATAGCGATGCTGGATCTGATAGATACGTTCAATGGTTTCCGGATGGAGCGTAACAGGATGATGGCGGCGACGATGCCGGGTGTTGGGAGGTTGAGGGGTTGAGAGGGCACCGGTAGACGGCTCGGAGAGCCGTTACCCCGACGGGGCGGATGATTTGCTGGGCGTTGGGGGTGGATCGGGGTCATCGCACTCCGTGCGGTTGGACCGGGAGATTCGGAGAGGAGGGGATACCGGTAGACGGCTCGGAGAGCCGTTACCCCGACCGAGGCGGATGATTTGCTGGGCGTTGGGGGTTGGATCGGGGTCATCGCACTCCGTGCGGTTGGACCGAGAGATTCGGAGACGAGGGGGCACCGGTAGACGGCTCGGAGAGCCGTTACCCCGACGGGGCAGGTGGAGCCGGAGGACGGCGATATTATAACAATCATTAACATTGGTGTGGATGGGTAAATGCACATGTTGGATTGTAATTTTGCCATTGTAAAACAATTAATCTTTCCGTTACCTTTATCAAAACGAACTATGAAAAACAACGTTTCAACAATCATTGCCGCCGGCAAGAGGACAATGACCGAGCAGCGCGACGCGGATTTCTACCGCGCCTGCTGCCGGGAGCTGGCAGCAAGCGAACGCGAGGGGCATCTGCACCCCACAGTGCGCTCGCTGGTCAGCGCGACGCTGCAATCGCGCGCTCCGATGTTTTATGTATCTTACGCATTTGCCTTGCGCACTCTGCGCGGAATGCGCCGCCACAGATCGGGGCGCAGCTACGATTCGCGCCGGCGTAAATGGCATGACATCGATCTGAGGGTCGCGGCTCTGGAGCATCGCCACAGGCTGAGCGATTCGGAGGCTCTGCAACGGGTGCTGGCCGAGGGGGACGCACCGGGGTTCTATCTGTCGGTGTCGGCGGCCGAGAGGATTTACCGGCAGTGGCGACGGCAGAGAGGTTAGAATCCGGGGGATAAACAAGTGATAGATATAAGAACTATGTGTCGGCGGACGGTAGACGGCTCGGAGAGCCGTTACCCCGACCGGGCGAGTAAAGTTATTGACATTAAATCTGAATCAAATGCTATGAATTACGTTATTTCAATTTCAACAGATGCTATTTTGGCGCAGGTGCTGGCTCAGGCGGCGATGCGCAACAGACTGTCGGCAACGCGTCCGGCGGTTCTGACCACAGACCATGGCGAGGCGTTGCGTGCGCTGGCCCGTGGTGCTTTCTCGAGGGTGTGCCTGGTGATGGCACCGGTGATGAGCGACTGCAATGTCGACGCGGAGGATTGCACGGAGGGGATGATGAGGATGGAGATCGACGACCATGGGCTGCTGACGCTCCATCCGATGGCTCTGCGCGCGGTGATTGAGCATGCGATAGCGGTGCATGTTCTGTCGGAGGCGTATGCCGGGACTGATGCGGAGGCATCGGAGGTGTTCGCGAGGGATTTCGAGGAGAGTATGTCGCTGCTGCGCAGGAGCATGAGGGAGCCGTTCAGGGGAGCGCGGATACGGGCGTGGAGGGTGTAGAGTTTAGAGGTTGAAGGGTTGAGGGGTTGAAGGGTTGAGGGGTTGAAGGGTTGAAGGGTTGAAGGGGCGGTAGACGGCTCGGAGAGCCGTTAGCCCGACCCATGCAAATTCTTATTAGCAAAAGCAGCAGGGCATCGCCGTGGTGGCGATGCCCTGCTTATGTTTGAGATAGGGGAATCCGGATTATTTGCGGATGACTTTGACTGTGCGGAGGAGCTTGCCGTCGCGAACAACTTTCACGAGGTAGACACCCTGCGTGCCAAGAGCGATGCTTACGTTCTGACCTGCGACGATGTCGGCGGTCTTCTGAGCGGAAAGCATGCCGGCCATGTTGTAGACTTCGATGCTGTATGATCCGTCAGCGTCAAATTCAACGAAGAGAGCGTCGCCCACGGTGTAGGTAGCAAAGCCGTCGGCGTCAGAGCCGATTTCCTCGATGCCCTGAGTAGACTCGCCAACCTTGATCACGGGATAGTCCATAACGGCAGATCCGTGGCCGTTCTCAAGTTTGAGCTGTACGGCGTAGTCGCCTTCCTTGGTCCATTCGAGAGTAGCGGAACCAGCTTCACCGGTACCGTCGCCAACGATGTTTGCACGACGAGTGGTCCAGGTGGGTTTGGTCACAACAGGATAAGCAGTACCCGAGATATAGGGACAACCGGTCAAGAAGGTAGGTTCACCAAAAACCATTGTGTTTTTACCTTCACCTTCCGATGGTATATCATACCAATATGCCATAGGGGATGTGGCAGTTGCATTCGCTCCGCACACTCCTGCAAAGCCCTGGCTTCCATTTACTGTCACTGGAGATTCCTCAAAGTCCCAATAACCAAGCACGTCGGCCGGCAGATTGTTTTTGTCGAGACCATTCATTGAATTCAACACGTCCTCTTCGGTCATCGATTTGCCCCAAACCTGGAAGTCGTCGACACAACCTTTCACTGCCGAGATCTCCTGAGAGGTACCACCGAAAGCAATCCAGTTGTTGTCGGTAATGGTGAAGTTGTCGGCCACGAAATCGGGTTCGTATGTATTGGTGCCATACTGAGCACCGCTGACATGCTTAGCGACGTTGACAAGGTCGGACCACTGGCTGTCGTCACCCCATTTGCCAACCTGACCTTCATAGTTGCCCTTATTGACATAGGCCCACTGAGAAACCATCTGTTTCTTGCCATTGATATAGAAATGCTGACGCATCAGATTGGTTCCTTCCTTGTATTCGAAGCAGATTGCCACGTGTGTCCATGCGCCGACATCGATCTTGGCATCGTCGAAGCGGTAGAACAGACGCTGACCTTCAGTTCCAGCACCCATACGCATACCCCAAGAGGTATCGATCTTGTGGATCACGAAGCGTCCTTCCTCATTGATACGGCTCCAGAAGAAGCCCCAGTTATCGAAAGGCCATCCGCCGGTGATACGGTCCTCAACGGTGATGAAGCTTGAGAGACCGGTGGGGAGTTCATTGTATTTCACCCACGCGGCTACTGAGAATGAGCTACGGGCTTTCAGACCGAGGTCGCCGCAACGCACGCCGAACCAACGTTCGTTCAGGTCAACACCACGTGAAGCCGATCCATCGGCCGGACGACCGGTGTAGGAGAATGTCTTGCGTTCGTTGACATTGATCTGCACATCGCTGCTGTTTTCGTCGACATTTTCGCCGTCGATGGCAAGCGAGTAGATCTCAGGGAGCGCACCCACTTCTTCCGAAGAGATGGAGACGTAGCGTGGGTATTCAACGGAAGAACCGTTTACAGTCACAGTGAGGTTATATGAACCGATGGTAGCGAGACCGGGGCATTCCACAACGCGGCCTGTACCGGTCCAGAGGGTATTGCCGTCGGTGTCGGAGATGGTCCATGAACCGGAACCGTGGAGAGGATCGACGAAAGAGAGTTCGAATTTTTCGCCGGGCTTGATGATCGATTTGTTGATCTGGATATCCTCAACGGTCACATATTCGGGGAGAGTCATATAGTCGCTCCATGCGATCTCGCTCTCTGATTTTGTGTCGAGCGAGAGTGCGCTGACACCGAAACGCATTGCCTTGTTTCCGTCGGCATTAACTTTGGCAGCATAGACAAGGCCTGCCCATGATGTTGTGATGCCCATGTTCTGAGGCTCACCACCCTCCTGCTGCGCCCAGAGGCGGAACATCGAGGTGTTGACATCGGAGTTGTAGCAGGGTTCGCCGACACCTTTGATTGCGTTTCCGGGGTTCATGTCCCAGATCAGTTTGGCATCGACACCTGAGTTATTGTAGGCGAGGATCTTGGCGGTTGTGAGCGTGGGAACAGCCGGGGTGGCCCATGTTGCTCCGCGAGAAATCTCAAGTCCACCGAGAAGCATCTGAAGGTTTTCGGCATTGGAGAACTTCAGCGCTACCATGCGGAGAGAAGTGTTGGCGGCTGATGCTATACCGTTGAGATCAAACTCAATAGTTGTCCAGCCATTGGCACCTTCCTGATAAGACTTATCCTCCAGATCGGCACACTCTTCTTTGGTGATGATGGTTTTAGCTCTCTCTGTCACAGTGTTACCGAAACCGGCAACGAAATCCACATCGGCGGAACCACCGATGATCTTGAATGTCAGACGATATTTTGTGTCTGTTCTGTTTGTTGCGAAATATGTCTTGAACAGGTGGAGGTATTCAGTTGTAGCCGATCCGCTGATCTTCAGACATGAGCCACCAACGTAGGCATCCTCCCAAGTGAATGCGGCATCCATGTGGACATCGGATTCGGAGATTGTCTCAGAGCGGCCACCGCGGAAAGTTGGGGCGAACCAGAAACGCCATGTGGGCAGATAGTCCTGCACGCCGATGTTGTACCATTCGTTATTGTGCATGCGTTCGCCTTTCCAGTTGAAGAACTGGCCGTTTCCAAGATTGAAGTATGAATAGAACGGCTCATCGCTACGAAGATCCCAGTTGAGGGTAGAACGAGCGGTCATCATTGATGACATACCGGCCCAGTCGTCGTTCGGACGGTGTGTGCGGTTGAGCGCGATGGTTTTCTTGATGGCCGGGTTGCGCGGACCGTTACCAAACCAACGCTCGATAGTTTTCTGATATGTAGCGGCTTTTGCCATCGGCGAGCTACCGTTGCTGTTGCGGTCCTGCCAATACATGTTGACATTATGTCCGCCCCAGAGGCCGATCGAATATTTGTAGTCTTTGAGAAGATCGTAGTTGCTGCCCGATTTAGGCTCGCCGCCCTGGGTGTTCATGCCGGCATAGATGTAGAAGGGGCTACGACCCATCTCTTCAGCTTTGGAGATTGCGGAGTTCATGTAGGACACGGAGTTCCAGTTGTAGTTCTGGAAAGCTGAAGAGCCTTTGAAGAGCTCAGTCTTGCCGTCAAGACCGCAGTCCCAGGTGATACCGCCATTGTCGAGAGTGGCATTATACCACATCACCTCCCAGAGCGGATCCTTATCGGCCATGTAGCTCATGAGATCGGTGTGCAATTTGGTCAGACCTTTTCCTTTGGGTGCCCAACCGGAGAATTCGGAGTTGTAGCCCAGACCGTCCTGACCGAAATAGTAGAGGAATTTACCTACTTTGTCGGCACCGAGGCTGATGATGCCTTCGAGACACGACTGCCACGCCGAAGAGATAGATGCATTAGGAATGCCGGCAACGCCATGGACCGATACGCCGTTTTTGTGAGCCACATCGGAGAATGCGCCGGGAGTCCATCCAAACGGTGCGTTCCAGTTGCCATAGTTGTCGACATAGTTCCACATAGAGAATACCTCGCCGTCCATGGAACCGTCGGGGAGCGCGTTGAGTTTCACACCGCCACGAGCTTCGTCGCTGATCGGCACCCAGAAAGCAAGACGCTTGTCATTGCCGTTCTTGTTGGTAGAGGACCACTGGGTGATGGAAGGATACACCTGGGTATTGGCATCGTAGAAACGTGCCTTTGGTTTGACGCGGGAGATGAAGAAGTTGGCATCTTCCCATGTCTTGCCATCGATTGTGATGTTGCCCTGTCCGCCGTTCCACGCCTGTACGTAGGTGTGGAGCTGCTCAGAGGTAGGCCACGTCACGTAACCGGCAGCCAGCTTCTGCGCCATTGATGGGATGGCTGCGAATGCAAGTCCGGTTGCAAGAAGTAAAGATTTTTTCATTTAGGATTGGTTTATGTTAGTTTTGGTTGATTCCTTTTTCATATTGGCATTTTGATAGCACAATTAGCCAACATCAGAATTTATCGGCTAAGATAATGCTTTTTAAATAACTATGCAAGGTTTTTAACATACGGCAATTTATTTGCGGTCAAACAATCGACTAATCAGGATAAATTCTTGATTTTTGAGAGGAGGCAGGGTTTGGCCAGTCTGGGTGATGGATCTTCGAGCCGTCTACCGGTATGTCACCGTCGCAGATTCTGGAGGCCAACCGCACGGAGTGCGGTGACCCCGATCAACCCCCAACTACATCGAATCAGCCGCCCGGTCGGGGTGACGGCGCTCCGAGCCGTCTACCGGTATACCCCGTCGCCGAATCTCTCGGCCAACCGCTCGGAGTGCGGTGACCCTGACCGACGTATCTCCCCTCCAATATTGTATTTTTACGCAATAAGAGCATTATTATTCATGCAAATACTTATCTTTGCTTTCACATGAATAATGAAATCTCATCACCATACGGAATTTGTTGCAGTGGCCCTGTCATTGATAGCTCCATTTGCTTTGACTACAGAAAACAGACCCAACATAAATTCCATGGCATCCTTCCTCACTGGCATCAAGAAGGAGTACTGCAATTTGTAACATTACGTCTCGCTGACTCTTTGCCACAACAAAAATTGCTTGAACTTCAAGAGATCCGCACTCAATGGATGGCGAAATATCCGCTACCTTGGGATGAAAGCACCCGTAAGAGTTTCGAGGACGTGATAGGTGAGAGATACCAGTCTTTTCTTGATGCGAATTATGGCAAATGCGTGCTAAAGCAACGTGAATGTTGGCAAATAGTAGTTGAAGCACTTAGATTTTTCGATGCAAAAAGATATTATCTTTATGATTATGTAGTTATGCCCAATCATGTTCATTTCGTGGCATATGTACATGGTGATTCTATTCTTGATGTGATTGGACAGATTAAAAGATATTCGGCCAGAAAGATAAATACCATGCTTGGCCTCAATGGCAGATTATGGCAGAGGGAATGCTTTGATCGGATTATTCGGAGCGCAGAAGATTACGAACGGATCTCTGATTACATCAGACAAAATTTTAATACACTTCGGAGATTATAATTGCCCCCAGACCATCATCCATCATCCACCCTCCAGCTAAAGCGAATCATCCGCCCGGTCGGGGTGACGGCTCTCCGAGCCGTCTACCGGTATACCCCGTCGCCAAATCTCTCGGTCCAACCGCACGGAGTGCGGTGACCCCGATCCACCCCAACTACATCGAATCAGCAACCCAGTCGGGGTGACGGCGCTCCGAGACGTCTACCGGTCGCCCCCCTGATCGCCGAATCTCTCGGTCCGACCGCACGGAGTGCGGTGACCCCGATCCACCCAAACGTCGAGCAAACCGATCGCCCAGTCGGAGTCGGGAGGATAGAAAGCAGAGAAGCACCGCCGGGGGCGGTGCTTCTCGCAATTATGGGATTACAGTGGGATTATTTGCTGAGGACTTTGAGGGTGCGGAGCACGTTGCCGTTGAGCGACGCTTTCACCATGTAAACGCCGGGGGCGCCGAGGGTGATGCGTGCGTTCTGGCCGGCTACGGCGTTGAGCTTCTCAGAACCTACGAGCATACCTGCTGCGTTGTAGACCTGAACATCGTAGTTGCCATCCTGAGCGAACTCAAGGAAGAGAATGTTGTCGACGGTGTAGATGTTAACGTCGTTAGCGTCGATGTCGATATCCTCGATGCCCTGGGTGTTGTCAACAACAGAGTAAACGGGGAAGTCCATTGCGTCGGAACCGTAGTTATTCTCAAGTGTCAGGGTTACGGTGTGGTCACCGGCGCTGACAAAGTTAACAGAAGCAGAACCTGCCTCGCCTTCTGTAGTGGCGCGCGATTCGAGTTTCACGAACTGGGTCTTGCGGTCGGTGTCGCTCCACTTGGCTTCGGTCACCACGGGATAAGCGGTACCGGAGAGGAACGGACAGCCAGATTCAAATGCAGGGGCATAGGTTTTCAAGGTCTTAGAACCTTCGCCACCTTCTTCGCCGTTCGAGCCAACCCAGCTGTGGTTAGAGCACTTAGCAGAAGCATAAGAGCCGATACCGGTCATGTAGTTGTCAGAGTCGGGCTCGTCCTCGAATGCCCATAGACAAGCGAGGCCTGAAGGAATATTTGCAGATGTGATACCGTTCATGGACTGTTTAACCTGATCAGCGGTACATGCTACGTTCCAAACCTGGAAGTCGTCAACGATACCATCGATCGCACCACCCTGATATTTAGTACCACCAAACATCACGTAGCAGTTGTCAGAACGAGTGGATTTTATACCTGAACACCAGTCATCGGTAGTCTTGTCTTTGTAGATCCATCCGGATTCATTTTTGTTCTGACCGGTAGCGGTCTGATACCATTCAGAGGTCTGCTTAACACCATTGATGTAGAGCAGGCAGCGGAAGTATGATCCATTTCTTTCGAATACCATCATGATGTGGGTCCACATGCCGGTCTGAAGCTGAGTGTCAGGGAAGCTATAGGTAAGCTCGCCGGGTGAAGATGCATCAGAGTCATTACCACGGAAAACTATATAGATCTTACCATTTGAATCACCATGGCACCACATCCAGCCCCATTCGTTCTGTGGCCATCCGTCGAGTTTGTTCACAACATTGATAAACGACCATTCGGTTGTTGGCATTTCATTAAACTTGAACCAGCCACCAACAGAGAGCGAACCGCTTGATGTGATACCGAGATCACCGACACGAGCGCCGATACGACGGTTGTTAAGCGCCATAGCTCGTGAAGCAGAGCCGTCGGCTTTACGGCCGGTGTAGCTCAATGTGGGGGTATCGGTCAGCTGGATGCTGATCGGGGAAGTTGAGTTGGTCAGATCGCCATCCTCGTTAGCGATAGTGTAAACAACGGGGAGCGCGCCTACCTCTTCAGCGGAGATCTGAACGAAGTAGCCAAGTGTACGTTCGTTGGCAGTGCCTTTGTCGAGAACGAGGTCGTAGCCACCGGTTGAGGGCAGACCATTGGGAACGTCAAGACGGATGCCGTTGCCGGAAGCTACGGTGTTTCCGTTGATGTCAACAAGAGTCCATGTAGAGGCTTCGTGCTTGTCGTCGACATAGTAGCATGAGAACTCTTCATTGGGTTTGATCATCTTCTTGGAGATCTCAACATCAGCCGAAGCCACATAAGAGCCCTTAGACTCATACGAGCTCCAGGTGATCTCTGACTCAGCCTTGGTGTCCATAGATACGGCGCTCACACCGAAACGGATCTTCTTGGAAGCGTCGGTGTTCTCGCCACGGAATGCGATAGCAGCCCAAGAGGTTGTTGCACCGAGGAACACGGGGTCGCCACCATCTTCCTGAGAGTAGACTTTGAACATCGAGGTGTTGACATCGGAGTTGTAGACAGGAGTTCCGCTGTTGCGTCCTGCATCGCCATCCATTGTCCAGATGAGCTTGGCATCAACGCCGGCATAGTTGTTGGAGAGGATCTTGCATGATTTGATGGCGGGAGCAGCCGGGGTAACCGTGGTGTAGCCGCCGTCGATTTCGAAACCACCGAGAAGCATTTCAAGATTTTCGGCGTTGGTGAATTTAAGACCCACGGCACGGAGAGAAGTATTGGTAGCACCGAGCACGTCGGACAAGTCGAATTCAATGGTGGTCCAGCCTTCGGCACCACTGATATAGGATTTGTTTTCAATATCGCCGCACTGATCTTTGGTTACAATTGTCTTTGATTTCTCCGTTGCTGCAGAACCCCATCCGGTAACGAAATCAATATCGGCCGAACCGCCAAGGATCTTGAAGGTGAGACGATATTTGGTGCTCGCGCGGTTTGCGCTGAACTGCGTCTTGAACAGGTGGAGATATTCAGAGGAAGAAGTGCCGGAGATTTTCAGACATGAACCGCCAACGTAGGCATCTTCCCATGTGAAAGCAGCGTTCATATGGACATTATCAGCTGAAACATTGCCGTTCAACCAGCTGTCGGCAAACCAGAAGCGCCATGTGGGCAGATAGTCCTGAACACCGAGGCTATACCATTCGTTGTTGCTCACGCGTTCGCCTTTCCAATTGAAGAACTGGCCGTTGCCGAGGTTGAAGAATGTGTAGAACGGTTCGTCGGACAATTTCCAGTTCAGCACAGAACGGGCGCTAACCAGAGCGGAGATACCGGCCCAGTTGTCGCGAACAACGGGCTGACCGATATTGGTGAGTGTGCCGCGGATGGCAGGGTTGCGCCAGTAGTTGGTGTACCACTGCTCGATATTGTTGTTATAATAGGACTGTGTTGCAACGGATGTGGTACCGCCCATACCATGTTCTTTCCAGAACTGGTTGACCTGGTGAGAACCCCAGATACCGATAGAGATCTGATAGTTTGGCAACACATCGAAGTGGCCACCATTGTCAGACGATGATCCTTCCTGGTTCATACCACCATAAATGTGTACAAACGGGTTGAGATCGAGACTCTTCACATAGTTCACATCTGAAGGTACGCGACCATAGATAGCCCAGTTATAGTTGAGGAACATAGATGTACCCTTGATCAACTCGCTGGCAGTTGAGGAACTGATCTCATAGTCAAATGAGCAGCTACCTGTCTGTGTTGTACCATTATACCATACGTTTTCGAAAATTTTGTTTCCTTTTCCATTCATGTATGTATAAAGATCCGTATGGAGTTTGGTAAGACCCTTGTTCTGAGGACTCCAGCCAGACCATTCGGAGTTGTAGCCGAGACCGTCGACACCATGATAGAAGAGGAATTTACCGAGCTTATCGGATCCCTGGGCGATGACACCTTCAAGACAGGTTGCCCAGTTGGAAGGCATTGAAGAGTTTGGAACAGATGCGACACCGGAAACAGCGACACCGTTCTTGTGGGCAGCATCGGCAAACGCGCCAACAGCCCAACCGTAAGGAGTGGTCCAGTTGCCATAGTGGTCAACATAGCTCCACATTGAGAATGCCTCGGAGTCGAACACGCCGTTGGGAAGCGCATTGAAATCGGAGTTGCCCATCGGCACCCAGTTGAGGTAGCGGTGGTCAGTACCGGTTTTGGTCGAGGTGTTGTACTGGGTCAGGGTCGGATAGACCTGAGTCTGTGTCTGATAAAATCTTGCCTTTGGCTTGACACGTGAGGTGAAGAATTCCTCGTCTTCCCACGTCGATCCATTAATGGTTATGGAGCCGGCACCGTTATTCCACTGCGACACGTAGGTGTGAAGCTCGTCGGAACCCGGAAACGTCACATAACCTTCCTGGAGCTTCTGTGCGGAAGCGCCACCTGCAAGAATCAATGCACTGCAGAAGAAGATAGACTTTTTGTTCATAATTATGGTTTATTGGTTTTAAGGTGTATTCTTTTCAGAAAAACATCAATAATCCGCTCAATTCATTCGACTTTCCGAATGAAAAAAACAAAGGAAGGCTGCGTCATTTTATCTACGCTAACAACACCGCCTTCCTTCGAAAATTCCATCAATTATATCAGGACGCTGATGACAAGATTATTGAATGTGTAGACAGCACCGAGCGACGAGGTGTAGCTACCGTTGACGGTGTAAGTTCCGTCACCGTTGTCGGTGATTGTCAGATCATAGGATGAGTTCTCAAGAACTGCCGTTTCATCGCCGTCGGCATTGTACATACGGAGTACACCGTCGGAGCCGACGAAGTGACCGAGAATATCTTCGGAGAACTGGAATTCGAAGGACATGATTGAATCATCGTTTCCAAAGATCCAGATCGCAGAATTTGACTCATCGTCGCTGTAACCGATAAATGAGTTCTCGAGGTTTATATCGGCATTGGGGTATTCGATGCCTTTGAGTTCCTCAACGGAGATCTCCTTCACCATAGCATATTCGCCATATTTGCCGGAGATATCCACGCGGACAGTAGAAGTTCCTTCTCCAATGCCATTGATTGTGGCTTTGCGCGGATCGTTGGGGTCAACATCGATAGAGATAACCGAAGGATTGGATGATGTCCATTTGACGTCGCCGTCGAACGAAGCTGCCGGAGTATTGACATCAGAGTACATGTAGACCTCAAATTCGGCTGAGGCAGATGTTCCCTTGGTCAGCTGTGCAACTGGCTCTACCGTCCATTGCGTGCGCTGTACGCGGTCGTTGACCTCAACGCGGAGTGTGCGTGTCACGTCAAGCGAGGTGATGGTCAGGGTTACTGTGCCGGGCTTGAGCGGAGTGAACTGACGGCGGAAGCCATCGTCAGCGCCACGCTCCTCTACACGAAGGATCGAGGGATCTGAGCTGACAACGTTGGGGATGTGGAACGAGAATGAAGCGTCGGGGATGGTAGAGATGTAGATGTTGAGCGGAGTGCCGATCGAAGCCTGCAGAAGCTCGCCATCCTGATAGATTGTACCGCTGTCCTCAGCATCGGTATCCTTCATGAGGATATCGGTAACAGGATATTCCTGGTTGAAGTCCATTACGTTGATATCGCAGATGTAGGTCTGGGGATCGTAGTCAGTGTCGATACATTCGCCGGGGATGGTGAATGTCACGCGGCTGAGACCGGTACGGATACCGGAACGCACTTTCAGATAGCTGACATAGCCTGAGTTCTGATAATCTTCGTCGAAGAATGATTCCTCAACAATCACTGAGCTACCGCTGACATCCCATGTGAAATAGCCGGCTTTTTCAGCAGCCATAGCATTGGCGATATCGACGGGACGCTGGGTGCGGACACCAATGCAGACACCTACGAGATGTTCTGAGTTGATGTCGAGCGAAACGGTCTCCATCTTAGGCTTGATGTTGGAGGGAGTCTCGATACCGGGACCCGGGCGGCGACGCACGCCATTCTGGATGTATTCCAGACCGGATGTGAGCTGTGGGAAGAGGAAGATGGTGGTGGAAGCCGATGATGATTCCTGTTCGTTGCCGATTGTGAGCGTACAGGTGGCTTTACCGGCGAGACGGGGTGCGGTGAACACGACGCCGACACGGCTGTTGGCACGGTCAACGTAGATCGGGCCGTCGCCATAGGTGGTGGGCACGAAATCTGCCTCGGCCGGATCCTCTGCCTCGGTTACCTTCTCAATGAAGTCGAAGCTGAAGTTAACGTCATAGTCATCGACAACGCCGATGGGCGAAACTTCGAACCAGCAGGTATCGTTCATGATGTCATTGTAGGACATCATCTCTTCTTTTACAGCCTTCACAGCTCCGTTTATCTCGTTGCGGCCTATGGTTACCGTCGTAACAGCATACATACCGTTTTCGAGAGTTGCGCGGATCACAGTGCTCTTGCCCTGCGAACCCGGCTGAGCGATAATTCCAAGATAGGTTTCTTTCGGAACCTTAACATACTCGTCGGTGGTGTTCACGTCGGGAGCAGTTGTTTCGTCACCCTCTTCGTCCGAACGCGATGCAGCGATATTTTCGCCTTCATCCTCGCCTTCAGAAGGGCTACCCGGTTCCTCAGGAGCGATATAATGCTCGTTCTTCACGTTTTTGTAGATAACGATCTCGGAGATCTTTACCACACTCTCATCGTCGACCGACCAGGTGATCGGAGTGACGATTTCATTGCCGCTCGCATTCTCAACACGGGCAGACAGACGGAGCGTATCGCCGGCAAGCATTGTCACATCAGTATTGGCCATAGTGATGTAGACAGCATCCGCGCCCGAGAGAGTCGCTTCCTCCTTACAAGAGGTGAAAGCGGCAGTCACGGTGAGAGCGGCGGCTCCAAATAATATCTTATTGAAAAGTTTCATTTTAAAGATTCTTATGATGGATTAGAGATGATTATCGGGAATATACTGACCATTGGCATCTTTGGCCCATGTTGCGGAATTAACATCCCAGAACACACGGGTACCGCAGTCCTGAGTGCCACCGAGAAGTTCGGTGATCTGCGAAAGTTCAGCAGCATTGTTTGCATCGGCCACGAATGCTACACGACGGATCTGCATTTCAGTATCAACATTGGTCATGTTGTTGATCTTGACAGGGAACAGACGGGGATAACCGGTACGGCGGAATGTTGTCCAAGCCTCCATACCCATCGGGAAGTTTGCAATATACTTCTGTGTGATGATCTTCTCAAGCATCAGCTCCTTGCTGTCGGCAGAGTTCCATTTAACGCCGCAGGTAACACGACCGGCGATGTCGTTCACACGGTTGTAGTAGTCGCGGTATTCAACAGCCGGAAGATTGTCCTGATTGAGATATTTGGTGATCTCGCTTTCGTCGATACCCCATTCCGAGAGAGAAAGACGGATACCTTCCTCATAGAGCGACTGAGCATCGCCACCCATGTTCCAGCCACGGAGAGCGCCTTCAGCACGGAGGAATGTAGCCTCGGTGCGTTTGAAGAACGGCTGCTTCATGTACTGATGACGGGCAGAGAGCTGAGCGAACGGACCATAACCACCGGCATCGGGGCTACCGGTATCTTCCATATAGAGACCAGAACGCACGCCGTAGACACTTGTCGGAGCGGTAACACCGGCGGGGTTCTTGATAGCGTATGAGTTATTGTCGAACCATTCGTTGAGCAGCGGCGACTTGAAGTGTTTGAGGATGTTTTCAAGCGAAGCGTTGAGACGGATGTCGTTCCAAGAGTTACCGATGAAGTACCATACACAGTTGTGGGTGGTCACGTGGTAAGCGATATCACGTGGGTCTGTAGGCATGAGGACACCGATTTCATCCTGATATGCTTCCTCAGCAATGTTCTGAGCCACGAAAGGCTTGCTGTCGGGGCCATAGACAGGATCCGGGTCATTGTAGTCAACAATGTTCAAAGCCATACGGAGCTTGATAGAGTTGGCGAACTTAACCCAATAGCGCCAGTCCCAACCGGTCATTGTCTTTTCAGCATCAGCTCCTTCAACACGCTGGAGATCACCCTGTCCGGGCTGAGCCTCCTTGAGAAGAGCGATAGCCTCATCGAGATCGGCGAGCACCTGTTTGTAGACTTCAGGGCCGGTTTCGTAGGTCATAGGACGAGTACGTTTCTGGGTACGTGTGTCATTGAACGCCATCACACCGAATGCGTCGACATATTCCTGAGCCACGTAAGCCTCGCAAATGAGAGCGATAGCACGCCATTCAGGACGCGGCTGGAGGATTTCCTCTCCATCAGCAGTTTTGTAAGTAGCCACATTCCAGGAGAAGATTGCATCCTTGCAATACTGGAAAGTACCTGTTTCGCCTGCACCACCGAGATAGCCGTTATCATCAGTGTAGAGGGTCGGGAGCGCCGGGCCGAACGAGAAGTTGGCCTTGGTTGTGGTCCAGTAACCTGCGTAGTTGTCGATAGAGTTGGCACGATCGTACTGATAGTTGTGGGGAGCCCATGATCCATCGGGTTCGTGCGAGTAATTCAGGATATAGGGGATACCTGTGCGCATCTGCTTTTCAAGTGCATCCATATCGGTTGCACCGAGGTTGTCCCCATTCTGCGAATCGTCCTCAACGATCCATGGATAAGGCTTGAGCTCGTCGCCACAAGACTGAAGCGAAAGCATTGAAGCGCCGGCAAAAGCGACAAGACAAGCTGATATGATTGATTTTTTCATTTTATTAGAGTCTGCGGATTAGAAGTTAAATTTCAAAGTGATGCAGTAGGAGCGCAGGGTCGGGAGCGCGTAAGAGTCGATACCGGAGTAACCGTTTGCTGCGGATACTGAGATGTCGGGATCAACTGGAGAATCCTTGTAGAGGAAGAATGCGTTCTTAACCGAGAACTGAGCTGTCATGCCTTTTGACTGACCGAAGAGATTGGGCAGAGTGTATGAGAGAGCGATGTCGCGCATGCGGAAGTTGGTAGCATTGTAGACATGTTCTTCCATCGGGTTCTGACCGATAGTCTCATAATATTTCTGAACGGAGATCTTACGGCCTGATCCGTCGGGGAGATACATCAGGTGGATCGGAGTTCCGTCGGCGGCGTATGCCATGAGGTTGGCAGGATCAGCTTCGGCAGCGAGACGTGCATTACCGGAGTTAACCGAGATACCGAAACGGTCGAGGTCAGGTTCTGTGAGCGACATCACCTTGCCACCGATACGTCCGTCGATCAGGAAGTAGAGTGTGAAGTTTTTCCAGGTGAATGTGTTGCTCCATCCCAGAGTGTAGGGAGAAGAAGTGTTACCTACATAAGTCTCGTACTGGCCGGAAGCCATCTGCGGAACAGCGTTTGCATAATCGGTGATCTCACCGGCACCGTTATTGGCAGCACCGGGGACGATGATATAACCTGTTTCAGCGTCGCGCTTGAACGAGTTAACATAGATGTCACCGAACTTACCGCCTTCAAGATATTTGATGTGGAAAGCTTTGGGGCCTGTCTCGTAGATATAGGGCACACCGTTTTCCTGCATGTAGGTTTCAAGGATCTTGTTGTCGTTGTAAGCGAAGTTGACATTAGACTGCCATGTCCAGTCCTTGTTGATCACCCAGCGGTAGCCGGCAGAGATCTCGACACCGGTGTTGCGGATCTTACCTGTGTTGACAGGTTTGGATTCGCCGGTAGCGGTGGTCACATAAAGGAACTGGTTGCGGAGAGTCGAGTTATAGTAAGTAACGTCGAGGTTGAATTTGTTGTTGAACATCCAAGCGTCGATACCGGTCTCGAATGCGGTTGTGGTCTCGGGCTTGGGATCGTCGAATGTCGGGGGTTTGGTTGAGAGCGCACCGGTAGAGAAGTTGAGGCTCTGACGGGCGAACAGAGTGTTGGGCACGGCGTTACCTACAACAGAGTAGCTGCCACGCCATTTCAATTGATCGAGCCAGGGAGCTGCGACATGATCTTCGTTGAAGAATTTATCGATAAGCACGTTGGCACCGAAAGAGTAGTAACCGAACGATTTGTATTCGCCATCGGCGGTGAACTGCTGGAATGCCTGGCACCAGTCGCGGCGGTAGCTACCATCAAGGTAAACCTTGTCGAACAAGCCGACAGATACGGTACCGAAGAGAGCGGTCGACCAGTCGGTGTAGTCCCAGGAGTCGGAAGCAGAAGTTGACGAACCGTTGGGGTTTGTCGGACGATAGTTCTTGCTGTTCTGAGGAACGAAGGCGTTAGGCACGCCGGAGGTATCGATACCTGTGGTGATAGTGGTACTGCGTGAGTAGTGACGGGTGAAGCTACCACCGAGAGCAACGTTCACATCGATCTTGTCGTTGAAACGGTCGTTCCATGTGAACATGTGGTCATTGTAGACATCGGATGTGCGAGAGTTTCCGGAGTAGTATTTACCACCTTTGTAGTCGAATCCGGCGCGGAACATTGTAGCATACTCTTCGTTGAGGCTGTTGTCCATTACCATGTCGACGCTGAAACGGGTCTGGTATTTCAGGTTTTTCCAGATTGTCCAGTCGAGGGTGATGTTACCGAGGATACGGTCGCGTTTCTGCTGGTCGTTGACCATGTTCTGTACCCACCAGGGGTTGTTCAAGTAGTCAACGAACCAGTTCCAGGTCTGGATAGGCTGTCCGGCAAGTTTGGGGTTACCGACAGTTGGATCCGAAACGAGGTATTCGCCGGACACACCGGTGTGTTTGTAGTTGTTCTTGAAATAACGCATGTCGACGTCGGCCGGAGTACGGTAGAGGGCATAAAGACCGGAAAGGGCTTTACCCACAACCGGGGCATTGTCGGTGCGCTGGTGGATCCAGTTCAAAGAAGCCGTGATGTTGACTTTCTTATTGAACAGGGAGAAAGACTCTTTCAACATCACGTTGTTACGGGTGAACTTGTTGCCCGGGATGATACCATCCTGATAAGTGTTGTTGTAAGAGAAATATGTGCGCGAAAGTTCTGTACCTCCGGAGAGAGTGATACCGTTGTTGAGGGTAAGACCGGTCTGGAAGTAGTCCTGAACAGATTCGCGTGCGCCGTTCATCAACCAAGGATAAGCAGCGACCTCGTCAGCTGTACGAGTGCCGACACGGGGACCCCAGGCAGCCCATGCGTTGTGGCCGTTACCGGAGTTTGAGATACCGTAGTACTGCTGCTGTTTGGGCCACATGGCTATGCGGTCGATTGATGTAGAGCTTGAGATGTTGACATTGACAGAGCCTTGAGCACCTGATTTGGTTGTGATGACAATCACACCGTTGTTAGCGGCCGAACCATAAAGAGCGGCAGCATTCGGGCCTTTGAGCACGGTCATGTTCTCGATATCCTCAGGGTTGATGGTCGACAGAAGGTCGTCGCCTGATTTACCACCACCCATGTCGATGCCGTCGGTTGCCTGAGTGCCCATACCGTTTGTCATGGGGACACCGTCTATAACGATCAGCGGCTGGTTGGAACCGAGAATAGAAGTAGAACCACGGAGCACGATACGTGAAGCACCACCACCGGCACCGGAGTTATTAGGAGTAATGGTCAGACCGGCACTCTTACCCTGAAGAGCGTTGACGAAGTTGGTTTCCTTGATACGGGTCACCTCATCGTTCTTGATGGTCTGTACGGCATAAGTCAGGGTCTTTTCCTCACGTTTGATACCCATGGCGGTCACAACGACGTCGCCGAGCACCTTAGTGTTGAGATCCATCTGGATCTCGATGGGCTGACCATTCCACACCACTTCAGCGTCTTTATAGCCAACTGAAGTAATTAACAACTTTGTGCCTGGCTTAACATTGGCGATGGAGAACTCACCATCAATGTTTGTGGCACCACCCTGAGAAGGATTATTGGCAACACGGACATTGGCTCCGATCAGAGGATCGCCAAATTCGTCTTTAACCACACCCGTCGCTTTTGTGGAGCTTTGCGCCGCAGCCTGCGGCTCCGGCATGGCATAAGCCGGCTGACCAACGGATATAAATCCAGCCAGAGAAGCGATAATGAGGAATTTGCTTACTGATTTGATTGGTTTTAGCATAAGTTAAATATTTAACTACTATAGATATTTTTTTTGATTTTATGGTTTAAGGTAATTTTCAGTTACTTTATTGATAATGATTGGTTTATATGTATTTAAAAGCCGACAATGCAACCCAGCACCAGGCCGTTCAGGGCGGCTCCAGGAGCTAAGGCGCACAAAGGCGACTAACTAAATCTCGACAAAGATAAGAAATAGTTTGTTAGAAATCGACTATTTTTCTTAAAAATTATTACAAAATCAACGTTTTAACATTATTCCGTGAAATTAACCTAACACCTACCTATAGATTAATGCGATCGGGATACACAAAAAATGAGATGCACTTCTTCACAGAAGCGCACCTCCCTCATAACCAAAATTCAAGTATATATATTGTCTAACAAAAGCATTGGCTCGGTCAGAGGAACACGAAGTTCCAAGGCTTAAGCATAAACCTTGAATCTACATACGATAAAAATCAAGTCGATGGACTCCCTGCATGGTCGATAAAAGGTTTACAATGCAAAATTACAACACAAGGCGTTGATCTGCAACAGGATCAGTGCAAAAAGTCTTTAAATTATCTAAACGCCGGATTTAACATTTGCCACTCGGGGCGAAAATGAGTAACTTTACGCCAAGATCCACAGCGATATAATCCGCTATATTAATTAATGTGTATGGAACAGAAGACGCCACTAATCGGCATGAATCTTGACGAACTGAATGCAGTAGCCGCCCAGTGCGGAATGCCACGCTATGCCGGGAAACAGATGGCCCGGTGGCTCTACGTGAAGCGCGTGACGGAGATCGGGATGATGACCGATCTGTCGACGGCGGCACGCGAAAGGCTGTCGGAATCGTTCTGCATAGGCCGCACGGCACCGAAACTGCGCACACAGTCGACCGACGGCACGGCAAAATACCTTTTCGAAGGAGCCGGTGGCCGCGATATCGAATCCGTGATGATCCCCGACGGTGACCGCGCCACACTCTGCGTCAGCTCACAAGCCGGATGCAAGATGAACTGCCGCTTCTGCATGACCGGACGGCAGGGATTCCACGGCGACCTGACCCCGGCACAAATCATCAATCAGGTCTTGATGGTGGACGAAGCCGAAAGGCTCACCAACATAGTGTTCATGGGTATGGGTGAGCCGATGGACAACGCTGAGGCCGTGGAACGCGCGATTGAAATAATGACAGCCCCGTGGGGATTCGCGTGGAGCCCGAAAAGAATCACGGTGTCGAGCATCGGAAAGATCGATGCACTCCGAGGACTCATCGAGCGCACGCAGGTTCACATCGCCCTCAGCGTCCACTCCCCGTCCCCATCGGAGCGTGAAGGACTTATGCCTGTGGAAAAAGCATATCCGCTGATCAAGGTGCTCGATATGCTCCGTCAATTCGACTGGGCACACCAACGACGGTTCTCGGTAGAATATATCATGTGGCGTGGCGTGAACGACGACATGCGCCACGCCGACGCTCTCGCCCGGCTCCTGCGCGGAATGCACTGCCGCGTCAACCTGATTCGCTTCCATGCCATCCCCGGGGTCGACCTGACCACCGCCACGGAAAACACCATGACGGCGTTCCGTGACCGCCTCAACGAGCGAGGCATCACGGCCACCATACGCGCCTCACGCGGCGAGGACATCATGGCGGCATGTGGCATGCTTGCCGGCAAGGAGAAAAAAGAGCTCTAAACAAAGATACTGATAAACAACCGAAGCGCCCGGTCGTAAGATCGGGCGCTCCTGTTATAACTCATTTTCAATCATCGCTTTGATATCGCGTCGAGAGCCTGCTGCAAATGATCCACAACCGTAGAGGTGGGATACCATTCGTTCAAAGCACCCGTGCGGATAGGCAACAGGGCATTTTCAAGCTTCTGCAATCCCTCGAGATCCTTGGCGACCTCAAGCTCCTGACGCAGCAGGCGGATCTTCTCGCTCATCTGGATGCCTTCCACCATACGCTCATAGCGTATCGACGAACGCCCGTCGGGATATATAAAATATGTATCACCGGGAGCGAACATGTGGAAGCGTGTATCCTCCATAGGATTGTCGGTCCAGTTCATATAGGACCAGTGGAGATAGCCGTCGTGGCCTGTGGCGGTGGCATATACGGGGATATAAGCTCCGTCGGCAGGCGCGCTGTTGCTGAACTGACTGGGCGCAGGAGTAGCACAACAGGTGTACATCAGAGTGAGCTGATCGCGATCGCGGCGACGCGCTATGACATCGTCGGGGAAGAAATCGCCCTTGATAAGAGTATAGCAGTCAAGCGAATCCACGAGTTCCTTATGGTAGGATCCGGCAAGCGACATCTTGATATCCGGCACTGCCGACTTCGCTACATCGTAGGCGGCAAGCATATCGGGAAGACCGCGCTCATCCATCACGATCATGGTCTTTTCAAACAATCCTTTCGCACGCAGGTGGGCCGCAAAGTCCTTCAGGAATGTGGTCCACAGATCAGCATATTCCTCCGAACCCGGCTTAGCATCCAGAAATTTCAGTTCACCGGAAGCCGCATCGAGATATCGGTACTTGGGTTCCCAGGGAACCATCGTGAAACACTCCAGGTTGGCATCTATGCCATTTTCCGCCATATAGTCGACCCATCGGTCGAAAACAGAATAATCGAACTTCCAGGAGCCGTCGGGCTGACGCACGGTAGCCACCATCGGTTCAAACTTATCGTTGCTCTGCTCGCCCCATGGCTCGTAGAACAGGATGACAGACACGGCCTTCTGTCCGGCGCGTGCAAGCTTCTGAACATAGGGACGCATCAGATCGAAATGCTCTTTGCTCCAAGGCTCAACGCCATAGTAGCGCGACACGGAATAGGGCTGCTGCCAGAGGTCGAGATAGAACGCCTGATCTGTACCGGCCGGGAGAGCACGCTTATCGACATCGACAGTCAGCGAGAGCGAGCCCACAGACTTGCCTGTCGATTTATCCTTCACGGTCAACTGCATATCATACTTTCCGGCAGCTACATCGGGAATCTCAACTGTAAGCCATATCGGGCGCACCGAACGCGGAGCCATAGACACAGTGGCGTCGGGCAGATCAATCATATCAGGAACAGTGAACGTAGGCAACGTGTCCGGTGGGTATCCGCAGCCGGGCCACGCCGTCGTCAGGACATAACGCATGAATGCGGCCTGAGTGCCCGGAGCCTTGATCTTGCGCTTACCCTGCCGCAGATCCGAGAGTTCCAAAGAAAGATCTCCCGTACCCTCAGGACTCACGAGCAGAGCCTCCAATCCGAGACGCTCGCCACGCCATGCATGCACCGTGGTATCGGTCACCACCGACGTTACGGGAGATGCAAATTGGCGGTAATGCGTGTTTTTCGGCACCCAAGTCAGATGCGTCGGACCGGAAAGAGATTCCCATCCCGAGCGATCGACGGTAGAAGTGTCGGCAGGTTCAACATAATTTTTTGCAGACATGGCCAATACTGGCATCACAGCAAGTATGGCGGCAAGGCTTCTAAAAACATTCATGGCAATGAGTCTTGTCGGTGATAATGAAAAATATTTAGGCAAATATACGCAATTCTGAAGTTTTTTCGCTAAGTTTGCGTTATTAAAAAACAAAAATAATGCGAATTGTAATCCAACGTACAAGCCGGGCATCTGTCAGCATCGACGGCGTCCTCCATGCCTCCATAGGCAAGGGGCAGATGATCCTTGTGGGTTGTGAGCGCGGCGACACTCGCGACGATGCCGACTGGCTCGCTGCCAAAGCCGCGGCACTGCGCATTTTCGACGATGCCGACGGTGTGATGAACCTGTCTGTAGCCGACATCGGCGGTGAGATCCTCGCCATCAGCCAGTTCACCCTGACCGCCTCCACACGCAAAGGCAACCGCCCCAGCTACATACGCGCCTCCCACGGCGAGGAAAGCCAGCCGCTCTACGAATATTTCTGCGGCCGGCTCGAATCAATGCTCGGTCCAGGCAGAGTGAAGCGCGGCGTGTTTGGTGCCGACATGAAAGTGGAACTGGTCAACGACGGCCCCGTGACCATAATAATCGACTCACGCCTACGCGAATAATATGACCGACGAAATGACCATATCCCAGCTTCAGGCAACCGTGGACCGATGGATAACAACCGTCGGCGTGAGATACTTCTCTCCCCTCACCAACATGGCAATACTCACGGAAGAAGTGGGAGAAGTTGCACGGATAATGGCCCGGACGCATGGCGACCAATCATTCAAGGCCGGCGAGCACCCCGATCTGGCCGACGAACTGGCCGACATACTCTGGGTTGTCTCAGCCATAGCCAATCAGGAGGGAATCGATCTGACCGAAGCCGTGGTGAACAATCTGCATAAGAAAAACGTAAGGGATTCAGACCGGCATCGCCTCAACCCCAAACTACAGAACAAACAATAACATAACCAAATAAAAAAAACATACCGATATGGCAGACAAATATCATGACACCGTTGCCAAGAGCAACGTCACAACCGACGATGAGAAAGTGAAAGCAGAAGTGGCCAAGATTCTGGCCGACGAGATGGAGGGCAACCGCAACCACGACACCTACAAACTTCTGTTCAACTGCATAGACCTGACCACGCTGAAAGCCACAGACTCGCCACAGTCAGTGGCACGTTTCACCGAGCGCGTCAACGATTTCGAAGAGCAGCATCCCGATCTGCCCAACGTGGCAGCCATCTGCGTGTATCCCAACTTCGCCCCGATCGTGCGCACGGTTCTGGACGTGACCGAGGTCAACATAGCCTGCGTGGCCGGTGGCTTCCCTGCATCCCAGACCTTCCCTGAAGTGAAAGTGGCCGAGACAGCTCTTGCCGTTGAAGGCGGAGCCGACGAAATTGACATTGTGCTCAATGTAGGCAACTTCCTCGATGGCGACTGGGAAGAGGTGTGCGACGAGATCGAAGAGCTGAAACACTCCTGCCGCCACGCCCACCTGAAAGTGATCCTCGAAACCGGCGCCCTCAAGACCGCCGAAAACATCCGTGCAGCCGCTATCCTGGCCATGCACTCCGGAGCCGACTTTATCAAGACCTCGACCGGCAAGGAATTCCCGGGCGCATCGCTTGAGGCCGCCTATGTGATGTGTCAGTGCATCAAGGAATACTACGACAAGACCGGCACCATGATCGGCTTCAAACCGGCCGGCGGAGTGTCGACCACAGACGAGGCTCTGGCCTACTACACCATTGTCAAACACGTGCTTGGCGAGCAATGGCTCGATAACGAATATTTCCGCATCGGCGCAAGCCGTCTGGCAAACAATCTTCTGAGCGACATTCTCGGCGAAGAAACAAAATTTTTCTAATCAATGAATTACTGGATAGCGCGAAACAAGGAAAAGATCGGCCCGTTGAAACTGGAGGATCTATCCTCGGCCGGAATAGAACGCACCACATTAGTGTGGCGCGAGGGGCTGCCCACATGGACACCGGCCGGCGATCTCGACGAGCTGGCATGGCTTTTCAATGACCAGCCTGCTCCGGAACCGGAACCAAAGGCTCCAACACCACCGAGACCATATAGAACCTACTACCGGCCTCTCGACCAACACCCCACAGAACAGATACCACCCCAACCGCCCACATACGTCGGCTGGAGCATAGCCGCCATCATTCTATGCTGCATGATTCCGGCCATAGTGGCACTGGTGATGGGGCTGAAAGTCGGCTCGCGCTATAACAGCGGCGATTTCGACGGCGCAAAACGCGCGTCAGACAGCGCGGAACTCTGGCTCATCATCTCAATTGTAGCCGGACTGGTAATGCTGCCGTTCTCAATCCTGCTGCAACTGATGTCATAAAAATGATGTCTCCGCAAAGAAGGAGAAAGATAATTGTCGTCGTGGCTCTGGCCATGGCGGCAATTGTCATTTCCATATATGCCATTTTCGATCCGTCGTCAGGATTTTTCCCTGCATGCCCCGTAAAATTCCTGACGGGGCTCGATTGTCCCGGCTGCGGCTCCCAACGCGCCTTTCATGCCCTTCTCCACGGCGACATAGAGGCCGCATGGCACTTCAACGCACTCATATTCCTGCTAACGCCGGTGGCCGCTCTAATAACCGTCGCAGAATTGATCAGGGAAAAGCATCCGCGTTTTCACAGGGCAATGACATCGCCGGCTATCATCGCCGCGATAATAGCCCTGATCATTCTGTGGACAATTGTCCGAAATCAATAATCGCTGAAAATTTTAGGCTTGATCACAAGCCCCACGCGCACCATGGAGTGGAACTGCTTGTAATCGAGCAAGCCCTCGCCGTAGCCATTGTAGTATTGCAGGAACAGATACTGATTGTCGCGCTTGAAGAGCCTGTAGTTCAATTCAATAATCGTATTATAGTTCAACGTCCATCCGCGGCGTTTGACAAGCGTCACCGACGCACCGAACCGGCGGTTGGGCGTGAAGAACGATGTCCCCACCTGATAAATACCGCAATAGTCGAGGATATCCTTATTGTTCATGCCGTCGACAATCGGGATCCAAGCCTTGCCATGGACTATAAATGTGGGGTCAATCATGATGTTGGCACCTACGCTGATCTTGTTCCACGAACGGGAAGCGGCGCCGTCGCGGCCATTGCTTTCATGCTCAAGCAAAAGCATCAGTTTACCGATAAACCTGTTCTTGACAAACAGCGGCTTGACAAGTCCTATGCCGGGATTGAAATTCAGGTCTGTCATCGGCATCGAGTTCTCCAGAACGTTCCAGAACACCTTCTGCGTGTAGAACAGAAACAGATACGTATTCCAAGGCAACGTGCTTCGGGTCAGTTTCTGAGAAATAGAGATCTGGAACTTGACATTGGAATTCTCACGGGTTGGACGCGGACCGACGGGGACGCCGAATGTGAAATAATTATCCTTATAGAGACCGAAATACGGCTGCTTGTCGAAATCGCGCCGCAGAGAATCGCTGTTCACCACCTGATTGTCGATGCTGACAATCTGCGCACTCCCCTGAGCGACACAGACCATCGCCATCACAAACATGATAATATAACGGATCGGTCCTTTCACACCACAAAGATACACACTCAGAGCATAATTCCACCTATCCGGCAGATGTTTTTTCTCGCCATCATGCCGTTTTTGTTTGCTAAACCGACAGGAGTTGACTACCTTTGTGGCACATCGCGGCATCCGGAAAGCCGCCCCATATACAGCATCCCGAAATGAAAAAGCCAATTCTGCTACTGCTACTTATCGCAACCATGCTTCTGCATGGCTGCTCCGACGATAAAGAATTCAAGATCGAAGGCTCGGTGAAAGGCACAGACGCCCAGAGCATCACCCTGACATATTATGCCGAGGGTGGCCTGAAACATGAAACCATCACGGCCTCGGCCGGAAAATTCGCCTTCAAAGGCCATTCCGCCACTCCTACCATGGCTATCCTGTCAATAGCACCGGAGGGTCAACGGATAGCCACACTGGTTGTCAAGGATGGCGACAAGATAAGCATCGAGGCCGACCTTGCCGATCCGCTGTTATCGAAAGTAAACGGCAACAGCGATTCGGAGGCTATCGCCAAATGGATCGCCGACAACGCCAATGCATTGAAATCAAGACGTCCGGCCGATATCAATCAGGCAGTAAAAACCTATGTGGAGGCCAATAGATCACGTCTGTCGGCAACGGCAATCCTGTCGAGTTTCTACATTGCGACAGGCTACGAATCGGCCGCCGACTCGCTGGTGTCGCTGCTCAACGCCGATGCCCGTCGCACTGAGATGATACAGGGATTCAACAACGTAGTATCAGACTATCTCGGAGCGCAGAACTCCGGCCCAATGCCGTTTCTCAACCTCTACAGCACCTCCGACTCTATAATCAACATCAATCCTCTGCGCCACACCGCGACATTGCTCTGCTTCCTCGACACCGACCGGCAGGCACGTGACTCCGTCATCACCCACATGAAAGCCCTCCACGCCGACAATCCGTTCAGGCGGTTGGCTCAGGTGGAGATCTCCTTAGCCGACGATTCAGCATCGTGGCGTCAGAGCCTCGGACGCGACACGGTGGGCTGGCCGCAGACATGGGTCCGCGGATCCGTAATGGCATCGCCGATCCGCAAGCTCGGAATCCGTCGCATACCCTACTTCATTGCCGCCGACTCGACCGGACATACCATCTACCGCGGATCATCCATCGGCAACGCCCGTCGGGCAATTGAAAAAACACTGAAGAAATAAAACAACACCCCATAACAACATGCTTGTCAAGACATTCGGAGCTGCCGTACAAGGCATCGACGCAATACAGGTGACCATCGAGGTCGACACCTCCACCGGATATGCCTACCATCTCGTAGGGCTTCCGGATACCGCCGTCAAAGAGGGATATCAACGTGTGGTGTCGGCTCTGCGGCAAGCAAAAATCGATTTCCCCCGACGCCACACCGTTGTCAACCTCGCCCCAGCCGATGTCAAGAAAGAGGGTGCAGCCTACGACCTGCCCATTGCCATCGGCATCCTCGCCTCAGCTGGAAAGATACCGTCTGACACTCTCAGCCGATTCATGATTATGGGTGAACTGTCGCTCGACGGATCATTACTCCCCATTCGTGGCGCATTGCCGATGTCGATACTGGCGCGTAGCCTCGGTTTCGAAGGCATGATACTCCCCAGGGCAAATGCCACAGAAGCCGCCGTGGTCAACAGGCTGGCAGTATATGGAGCCGACAACATAGCTCAGGTCATCGACTTCCTAAGCGGCAAAGGCTCGCTCGAACAGACCATCGTGGACACACGTGCAGAATTTGCAGCCGAATCCGGACGCTTCGACTTCGATTTCAGCGAAGTGAAAGGGCAGGAAAACGTGAAGCGTGCCTTTGAGGTGGCCTGTGCCGGAGGCCACAACATATTGCTCGTGGGGCCTCCCGGAGCAGGCAAATCCATGATGGCCAAGAGACTGCCATCAATCCTTCCGCCGCTGTCGCTGGGCGAAGCATTGGAAACGACAAAGATCCATTCCGTGGCCGGAAAGCTGCCGCGCGGCTCGCGGCTTATGACCCGACGTCCATTCCGCTCTCCCCACCACACAATATCCCCCGTGGCTCTCGTGGGTGGTGGCACCAACCCGATGCCAGGCGAAATCTCCCTCGCCCACAACGGTATTCTGTTCCTTGACGAATTTCCTGAGTTCTCGCGCACCGTGCTTGAAGTGATGCGCCAGCCGCTTGAGGATCGCCACATCTCAATCTCCCGGGCAAAATATTCCATCGACTATCCGGCCGGATTCATGCTCGTGGCCAGCATGAACCCATGTCCGTGTGGATTCTACAACCACCCCACCAAGCAATGTGTGTGTCCGCCCGGAACCGTAAGAAAATACCTCAACCGCATTTCAGGACCGCTGCTGGACCGCATAGACCTGCAAGTGGAGATACTCCCCGTACCTTTCGACGACATCGCCACAGCCGCACCGGGAGAGCCATCGGAATCCATACGCGCACGTGTTGTCCGCGCCCGTCAGATCCAGGCACAGCGTTTTGCCAACGAGCCGGGGATACATTGCAATGCCCAGATGAATTCCCGGTTGCTCGGGATTCATGCAAAACTCGATGATGCCTGCATGACCATACTCCGCGACGCCATGACTCGCCTTGACATGAGCGCACGAGCCTACGACCGCATTCTCAAAGTAGCCCGTACAATCGCCGATCTTGACGGAGCGGAACGCATACAGCCCGTCCACATGCGCGAGGCTGTTTCCTACCGCAACCTCGACCGCGGCAACTGGGGCGCATCCTCCGCCTCCCCTCTCCCCTTCATATAACTAACACCTACTCGTATGACCAAAATAATTCTTTCCTTTGCAATAACATTGCTTATTTCACTTTATAATGCCTGTCAAATCTATGCAACAAACCAATATCAAGAAAAAAACACCTATGTGGATACAGCATATTTATCAATCAATGACTCTTTTTTTTCTTCTGCGGCAGATGAGTTATTCAGCATGCTGCATGAAAAATCACAATACAATCTAAAAAGAGCAGAATTTCTCGTAGAATGGGCATTCTATGATGGCAAAATTGAATACTCTGACTTTTGCAACGAGATTGACAACACAACAACCAAACTTAAGCATTTTATATTAAAAAATAATTTAAATAAATATAGAACTGCACCAAACTACGCTCTTTTCCTTTTTTTTACGCAACCAAGTATCCTCAATGAATTTAAATCCTTCAAATATGACTTTGAAGATCCAACCGGAAAACTAAATTACGATAAACTTTTTGTATCAAAAACACTAAAAACCCATTCTGGACAATGCCAATCGTTATCAGTACTATATAAGATCCTATGTGATGAACTTGGTGGCCATTCAGCTCTTGCATTTGCTCCGTACCATCTATATATAAAACACATAGGCGAAGATGGTAAGTGGGTCAATTTTGAGCTGACAAGTGGTTCTCTTGTTCGCGACATGTGGATGATAGAATCCATGGAAGTACAGACAGAGGCCATACGAAATGGTGTTTTTCTAACCGCTCTAAGTAATAAAGAGACTATCGCATTCATGATTATGCATCTGCTGAAAGCATACCATAACAAATTTGGCATATGGGATTCTTTTACATTACAACATACCGATAAAGTGCTGCAGATACTTCCCAACTTCGCTGATGCACTTGTCGTAAAAATGAACATTCATCAATACTTAGGGCTAAAAGCAAAAGCAGAGAGTCCAAAAATTCATCAAGACTATATAAGGATGCATCAATTTGAATACACTCGAACAATCCAACGATTGGATTCTCTTGGATACACACAGTTATCCGAAGAAGATTACAATCGTAATGTCGCAAAAACAATCGAAGAGAACAAAAAACTGAACAAATAAATATATATAGGCATGGTTAAGATCAGAGTCATATTCTTATATGCTATTTTAGCAATATTTGGGCTTACGACCAAGGCACAAAACAATATATTGAGTCCATATGCTATGTTTGGTGACAGTACTATTATCCTTGATGCCAAAAACAAGAATTTTACAATAGATTATAATATCTATCTTTGTTATGAACCCAACATTGTCAATGACTCAATCTATATTTTTGACCAAAATAAAAACATAATCTTTCGTCAAAAACTAAACTCTACAGACATTGCCATATTCACGACAGGAGATCCAAAAACAGAAGAAATGACATGGGTCTCACCATATGCCTACGGCCTCCGTAATCCATTACGAATAATCGACATTGACGGTGAACGGCCAGATGAATATGAAGCTGCATTAATGGCACAAGCCGTGTATAACAAAAACCTAACAAATGACAATCTACCAAAAGATCTGAAAGGTTGGACTCTATCATCATTTAATACGTCAATTACTAAGAACCTCACGGATTGGAATCAAAATGGCCTACAATCAGCTCTATTTGAGCGTACTATCGATGGTGTTACAGAATACGCATATGTCTACGCTGGTTCAAACTCCATTGAAGATGTCTTGGAAGACATAGCACAAATTGCCGGTTTGGCTCCTCAATACAGTTCTGCTATTGACAATGCAAAAACACTATCTAGTGAATTAGAAAACAAGGAGCTTACTTTTGTAGGCCATTCATTAGGTGGGGGTGAAGCCGCAGCTGCAAGCATGGCTACAGGAAGAGCTGCAATTACATTCAATCCAGCATCTGTCAGCTATTTAACATCAAAGTTCCATAATCTAGGAAATGCCGATAATGTCACAAATTATCGTTTAGTTGCGCCAGGTAATGGATCTATAAGATTTGGAGGGTGTTTTATCAGTAATTTGCAAAACAATCTTTTTATGAAACCGCCTGGAAAAACAATAAATATTCCAGCTCCAAACAATAATCCAATAACCGCTCATGGCATTAAGAATTTCGTTAATTATTTCCGCAAAAAGCATTGAACATGTTTTTCATAAAACTCATAACATCCTTAATATCATTTGTTCTACTGCTTTTTTCCATCGGATTCTGCTTTGACACTGGAACATCCGTTGAAATAATTCTTAAAATCATAACAATACTATCTATTTTTTCCTTCAGTCAATACATATTATGGCATTCAGAGTCCCCAAAACATTATTTTCGTGACACAAAGACCACTATAATTGTAATTGCAATCACCTTATCTGGAACCCTTATCCTTTTACTTCTTTTTTCAGATAGTGACACATCATATCCTGCCACAAATATATCTGCCGATCAAAGGTCTTGGATAAAACCTTATGGTTACCTTAAAAAAATCCGATTCCAGTCAAATGATGGAGACAGCGCGTTTATTACATATACGGGGTTACACCTACCATCAAAACGTCCATACCAGATAAATGGCGATTTTAACAATGTTGAGCTACTTGGATATGATTTCAATCTCAAGTTATATGATCCAGACACAACATTATGTTGTTATTTTGGCTTATGCTTTATAAATAGTATTTTTTCAGATTCATTTATCTTCTCAACCCAACCTTTCTGGAGCGACAAACGAAAGACTCAACAACTTCAATCTAAAGAAATCACACAATATCAATCAGGCCCAAATGAAGAAGATTTTGTATACCATAACAGCACTGATTACAAATCACCAATTGACTCATTTATCATAAGCCGCAAGCATGGTCCTTTTTACTTCACATTAAAAAACGGATCAGCATACTCAACAAACAACGATAATAAATAGTCGTAAATATAGTCCCATTCAAGCCTATCTCGTTTTTTCATTCATTATTTTCTATTGTGTACTTATTGTATTCCGGACTTTCAGCCGGAAGGCTTGCATATGTAACAAATTGTCGTTATTTTTGCGACATCATAAGCACAACGCAAGTATTTTTCGTCAAGAAAGAACAATAATCACAAATATAAATCAATAAAATTTACACATGAATCATTTATTTAAGGCTTTGTCCTCATTGAGCGTAGCTGCATTATCCCTGCTTCCGGCAACCATGATATTCAGCTCTTGCTCCGACGACGAGCCCGGTGGAACCGCCCAGCAGCCGGCAGAAAACGTCACAATGCAGAAAGCATGGGAATGCTATTACTTCCTCCCATTCCAGAAAGACTATGGCAATTACTATTTTGAGCTTGCCACAGGAGAAGTCGGCTACGACGGCATGCTATCATATCCGCTGAATCCGGGCGACTACATTCTCTGTTTCGACATGAACGCGCCGCTCGACCCCGACCATCACAACCCCATACTCCCATCGGCCACATACCACCCCACTCTGTCGGGAGCTGATGACCACGACTTTACATTCACCCTTGCCAACACCATGGCCGTCTACAATCAGGAAATAACCGCCGAAGGACTGACACGGATCAAATATGTCCGCTTTTCCGATGGCACGATCAATGTTGAGCGCAGCAGCGACGGCACTTATACCCTGACATGCGATTTTATAGAACAGAACACAGGCAAACCCTGGCACTTCACCTACCAAGGCGAACTGCCATTCGAAGACCAGAGCGCAATCGAGGACGAAGACTGGTGGGGATTTGAGGGTAACACCGATTTCACCGCTCAGAAAGCCAACATGAACTACTATGATGACTCAGCGACTCTGGGTGCCGACAACTATATAATCCGCCTGTTTGAAGGAAACATGATCACCTCTGACGGAATTCATCAGAACGATGTAGGCAACAAAGCACAGATCTCACTCTACGCCACCCACGACGGCGGCCTTGCCGGCACATACACCATCAGGGATTCTTCAACCCCAGGATCCGCACTGCCGGGCGAACGTGTCGCAGCAATGGCTTCAGGTTCATACATAGAACGCGTGCGTGAGGACTATTCCGTGCGCTACGCCCTCATATCGGAAGGCACCATCACAATCACCCAAGCATCCGGCGGAGCCTACAACATCAACATAAACGGCAAAACTCCGGAAGGAGCAACCGTCAAGGTGACCTATTCGGGTGTGATAGAGGATATAACCGACAACACCCCCGTTGCCTCTACACTGACGGCCGATGTCAACTTCATACCGACCGCATGCACTTCGGCCGACTTCTATGGCGATTATTTCGGAAATGGCACCGTGAACTACGGCCTGTCGCTCGCCAACGACACCGAGCTTCTTGTCTTTGACTTCATCGCCGCTTCCGGCACTGCAAGCGGAATCCCCACCGGCACTTTCACCGTTGCAGTTTCCGACGAGGCCGGAACACTGGCACCAGGGTCCATCGACGGCGGATCCATCGCCCCAACAGCCTATGTGGTCTACGACGAGACCGCCACAAACGTAATCGGATACGCACCGGCTGCCGGCGGAACGCTGACCATCAGAAAGTCGGGATCGCTCTACACCTTCACGTTCGACCTGCTCGATGATGCCGATCCGGCTCACAGAATCTACGGAACGGTCACCTGCACTGTCCCCACGCTGACAGACTACACCCAACAGACCACCTCGGCCCTGCGCAGAGCCAAAAGCGCCATCAACAATTCAGCGAGAATACTGGCAAAATAAAACCAACTGACATATCCATTCAAATAAGCCGGATCTAAATCCGGCTTATTTTTTGCTTCATCCAAAACCACAGGACGCCCGACAAACCACTTTACAGCCCGTCTGCCGCCATATCGCATCCCAAGTGCGCAATCTACCACCCAAGCAGAATAACAATCCCTGAGAGGCCGCAAAACGCATATTTATCTATCCGTTGCCTACGGCTCAAAAAAATCGGGCGGCATGCCAAGATGGTACGCCGCCCGAACTTTATTCCAATTCGATTTATTCCGCAGTTTTTTCCGCTTTGATCATCTTCACATTGTCGATGCAAACAGAATAGTTGGATGCAGAAGGCTTAGACCAGGCATCCGACCATTTCATGGTCATTCCGATCTTGTTCACCCTTCCGAGAGCCGTCATGTCAACCGTTGTCCAATCGCTGATCACTTCCGACTGTCCATTACGGAAATCGGCGAGAGTCACATCAACGGAGCCTGTCTCGGCACCCTGCGCATCATAACCGGTGAATGTGGCCACACACCAGTCGCCATCAGCCATCGGAGCGTATGAATACCAACCAATGGTCATATACTGGTACATCTCAGTGGAGTTCATCACGTCGATCGAAACAACCTCACGCTCCTCACCGTCAGCAAACGAGAACGCCGGCTCGGAATTATCACCCGAAACGTATGAATAAAGGGTCAGCACGCCGAACTTGTTCGCGTCGCCCTCAGTCGGCTCCAACGCAACAGCCAATGCCTTTGGCGACTGATCTTTAACAGTGGGAACAGAAGCCAGGTCGGAAACAACCGCACCACTTATCATAGTGTACATCTCATCATAAGCAAACGTTGCACCAAGTTCAGAATAGCTTCCACCACCCGACACTACATTATTCGTCTTTCCGGTGGCAAACTCACAATCACTGAACGTTATCACTTCATACTCCGGGCCCTTTACCGGCTCATCGTCATCAGAACACGATACAAATCCGGCTGCCATCAGGGGCAAAGCCATCAACAAGATCTTTTTCATTTTCTATTTTTATTCAATTAAACATTAAAAATCCACTTATTGCTAACAAATCGATCCGTAGGATCTAATCTTTTTATCTTTTTGAACGAAATGTGCGCAAATATAATTACATTTTGCCAAACACACAAAATAATCGTAAATAAAAACTTTCCGCGCCATAAATTTGCTCATTTGAAATAAAAGTCATAAATTTGCCACGCAAATATAAGCCTTGGGGTATTAGCTCATCTGGCTAGAGCGCGACACTGGCAGTGTCGAGGTGAGCGGTTCGAGTCCGCTATACTCCACCAAGCAAACGAATCGGAATCAATCATCCGGTTCGTTTGTTTGTTTTATACATAGACATTTACTATATTTGCCGATGGTATGAAGCTGATAGAGATGAACATGGACAAAATCATAGCCTTGTGCAAGAAGTACAAGGTGGCAAAACTATGGGTGTTCGGGTCTATCCTCACCGACCGGTTTACCGATCAGAGCGACATTGATTTTCTTGTAGACTTCGATGATAAACAGATAGAGCTACTCGATTATATTGACAACTTTTTCTGCTTCGTACATGCCATAGAGGCTGTCGTAGGCCGCAAAATCGACCTTGTCGTCAACAGAACCATCAAAAACAGTGCGTTTCGGAGTGAAGTAAATAAAACACGCCAATTATTATGGAGTCAAGAATAGAGAAATCGCTCATCGACATATTGACAGCCATTGACGAGATCGACCTGTTTTTCGAAAATCGCCCTAAACAATTTGATGTTTATCTATCAGACATCTGCCTTCGCAGAGCGATAGAACGAAACATATCAATAATTGGCGAAGCAGTAAACAGAATCCTTAAGCTCAAACCCGACATCAATATCACATCTGCAAGGAACATTGTTGACACACGGAACTATGTGATACACAGCTACGATAATGTGATTGATGAGATTATGTGGGGAATTGTGATCCGCCATCTCGGCACCCTCAAAAGTGAAGTGACATCGCTACTCAAACAATAGCCTGAAGATCACAGGCTATTGAGCAGCTGGAGCTTGCCGTCGGCGATCAGCTTGAGGATAAGCTCACCGAAAAGCGTGTTCTGCCATGCAAACCATTCACGGGTGAAGTCGGAAGGATTGTCAACATTGAATGACTCATGGATAAATCCAGTTCCGGCATCGGTGGCGAGCAATTGGCGCAGACATTGGCGGATCTCATCATCATCGGTCGACGTGAATGCTTTCATCATAATGCTCATAGGCCACGCCATGCGGTAGCCAACATGCGGGCCACCAATCCCCTCCCCGGCCGAACCTCGGAAGAAATATGGATTGCTGTCGCTCCACACATAGCGGCGTGTATTCTGGTAAACAGGATCTTCAGGATCCATTCCGTCGAGATAAGGCATAGCAAGCAGGCTGGGGACATTGGCATCATCCATCAGCAGATGATTGCCGAAACCATCTACCTCAAAGGCATACATATCGCCGTACTCAGGATGGCTATATACGGCGTACTTCTTAAGCGCGTCGGCAACCTCATCGGCAAGCGCAGTGCATTGTCCGGCAAGCACCTCGTCGCCATTGACCGTCGTCAGGATTTCGGCAGCTTTCCGGAGCGAGGCCACAGCAAAGAAGTTCGATGGCACGAGAAATTGCAGCGTCGTGGCATCGTCGGATGGACGGAAACTTGAAACGATCAGTCCGCAAGGCTTCACGGGTGCTCCCAAACCATTATTATTCAGCGTATCAAGAGCGCGGTCGGTAGTGCGCCGGAACGTATAAGAACCATTGCCATCCTTACGCTGCTGCTCCCTTAGAGTTTCATATATCTTATTGACAGCCAAGAGCCAACGATCATCAAAGATCGAATCATCCCCCGTCACCTTCCAGTATTCGTAGGCCAGTCGCAGAGGATAGCACAGCGAATCGATCTCCCATTTGCGTTCATGCACCTCAGGTATCATATCCGTGAAATCGCTCATCCACTCGCCACCTGTCGGCCCGTCGTTGAACGCATTGGCATACGGATCAAGGATTATACATTCCAACTGTCGGCGTATCACCCCCTCAAGCAACTCTTTCAGAGCCGGATCCTCGTTGGCCAACTGCACGTATGGCCACACCTGCGCACCGGAGTCGCGCAGCCACATGGCATGGATATCACCGGTGTACACAAACGTGTCCGGTTTCCCATTTTCGCCGATTCGGAAATGAACAGTAGTATCGAGCGTGTTGGGAAAACAATTCTCAAACATCCACGCCAGCTTGTGATTGGTCAGCATGGCCTTTACATCGCGGATGGTACGCTCCACAGCCTCAGAGCGGAACAGACGTTCCGACTCCGCAGGGCGATTGGACACAGCATAGTCCGGTGCCGCAGATTCCACGCGTGTGTTATCGGCCACGCAGACCGGCGACTCCGAAGACGCGGCTCCGGCAGCCATAGGGATTAGCATTGAAGCAAGAAATGTGATGGTCGATTTTTTCATAGCTATTTATTTTTCATAGTCACTTATAAGCCTTTCATTTCAAGAATATTCTGAAGTATCTCCACAGCAGTCTCCACCGTTTCGACATGAGCTATGGCAAAGCTCCGCTTGCCACCACGCTCCCGGATCTGACAACGGCGCGGATTCTCCTGAAGATATTGCAGCAAGCGGCCGAACATCGGACTCTGATAGTAGGCCCGGTTGGTCTCGTCGACGAAATACACATACATCGAGCCCTGCTTCAAAGCCACCTTCTCAATGCCCAGACGGCGTGCCAGACGACGCAGCCGCGGTATGCGCAGGAGTTCGGCAGCCTCATGCGGAATCTTTCCGAAACGGTCGAGCAGACGCGATTTGAAATCATGGAGATCCGTCTCCCGTTCTATTGAATCAAGCTCCTGATAAAGAGATATTCGTTCGCTCTCCTGCGGCACATAATCAGCCGGCAGCAGCAGTTCAAGATCGCTTTCTATAATGCAGTCGGCAACATATTCCGTTTCCCCGTTCTCACTTCCGGCCACCTCTTCTGCGGCCAAATCGCCGAATTCCTCGGTGCGAAGTTCTGTGACGGCCTCCTTAAGTATCTTCTGATATGTCTCATAGCCAAGATCGGCAATGAAACCGCTCTGCTCCGCACCGAGCAGATTTCCGGCGCCGCGGATGTCAAGATCCTGCATCGCGATATGGATACCGCTTCCGAGATCGCTGAAATTCTCGATAGCCTGAAGGCGACGTCGCGCCGTGGGACTCAACGGATTGTGAGGCGGCACGGTCAGATAGCAGAACGCCTTGCGTGAACTGCGTCCCACACGCCCACGGAGCTGATGCAGCTCGCTGAGTCCGAAATTCTGGGCGTTGTTGATTATGATAGTGTTTACATTCGGCATATCAATGCCGCTCTCCACAATGGTCGTTGCGAGCAGCACGTCATAGTCATGGTTGGCGAAATCAAGAATAGCATTCTCAAGTTTCTCCGGAGGCATCTGCCCGTGAGCCACGATTATACGCGCATCAGGCACCAGACGGCGCACCATAGCCTCAAGCTCGTTAAGCCCCTCTATGCGGTTGTTGATCATGAACACCTGACCATTGCGCGACATTTCGAAATTGATGGCCTCGCTGACCACATCATCCGTCAGCGCCGTCACAGAAGTGAGGATAGGATAGCGGTTGGCAGGCGGTGTGGTGATCGCGCTCAGATCGCGCGCGCCCATCAGCGAGAATTGCAGCGTACGCGGTATGGGGGTCGCACTCATTGTCAGCGTGTCCACATTGGTTTTAAGTTGCTTGAGACGCTCTTTGACAGCTACGCCAAACTTCTGTTCCTCATCAACCACAAGCAGTCCGAGATCCTTGAATTTCACATTCTTGCCTATCAGTTTGTGAGTTCCGATCAGAATATCAATCTTTCCGTCGGCCAGGTCAGCGAGAATCTGCTTGACCTGCTTCGGAGTCCGCGCCCTGGAAATATAGTCGACCCTCACCGGGAAATCCTTCAGGCGGCGCGAGAAAGTGTTGTAATGCTGATAGGCAAGCACCGTTGTCGGCACAAGCACAGCTGTCTGCTTATTGTCGGCAGCCGCCTTGAAAGCCGCGCGTACAGCGATCTCAGTCTTGCCGAAGCCTACATCGCCGCAGATCAGACGATCCATCGGACGGTCGCTCTCCATATCGGCTTTTACGGCCTTGGTGGCTGTCAGCTGATCGGGTGTGTCCTCATAGACAAACGAAGCCTCCAGCTCGTGCTGCATATAGCTGTCGGGGGAATATCCGAAGCCTTTCTGATTGCGACGCTCGGCATACAGCTTGATCAGATCGCGTGCTATATCCTTCAGTTTGGACTTGGTGCGCTCCTTCACCCGGTTCCACGCACCCGATCCCAACTTATTTATCTTTGGCGGAATCCCCTCTTTACCACGGTATTTGGCCAATTTATGCAGCGAATGGATCGACACAAAAATAATATCATCGTTGGCATACGTCAGCTTGATCATCTCCTGCGTGCGTCCGGCGACATTGGTGCGGTAGAGCCCCGAAAATCGCCCTACGCCATGATCCACATGGACTATATAGTCGCCCGGCTCGATTGATGCGAGTTCTTTCAGCGACAATGCAACCTTTCCGGAACGTGCACGGTCGCTCTTGAGATTGTACTTATGGAAACGGTCGAAGATCTGATGATCCGTGAACACACACCGCGCCGAAGCGTGATCCACAAAACCTTCGTGGAGCGTAGATTCAACCGGGGTGAAACGGATATCGTCACCACGGTCGGCAAAGATGTCGCGCAGACGCTCTATCTGCTTCTCGCTGTCGCTGAGTATGAGAATCTCAAACCCGTCGGCCAGGAAATGGCCGAAAGAATCGGCTATGATGTCGAAGTTCTTATGATATAGCGCCTGCGGAGAACAGCGCATGTCGACAGCCGCCTCGCCGGGAGCCGGAGCCGCGTCGGCACCGGTGAACACCAGCCGGCGGAACGAGCCGAAACGTGCAGCGAATTCCTCTGCATCGACCACGTGTGTCATTGCCGTGCGATCCCCCTCATCAGCCACAAGAGCACTGTCGGAGAATGTCTGCGAGGCAACGGCTGCGATGCGCTGAAGGGTGTAGTCAGCATCGCGCACAGCGATCAGCGTTTGCGGATCAATGAATTCCATCAGCGACATTCCGGCGGAATGCGACGGGACGTCGGATGTGATGGCCACCTGCTGCATCTTCTCTACCGAGAGCTGCGTCTCGGTGCTGAAAGTGCGTATGGAGTCTATGTCGTCGCCGAAAAAGTCGATGCGGTAGGGCAACTCATGGCTGTAGCCGAAAATGTCGAGAATCGAGCCACGGAGGGCAAATTGTCCGGGTTCATACACGTAGTCCACCTCCGTGAACGCATTATCTCGCAACCAGCGCACCGTTTCCGTCAGATCGGCCTGACGGTCAAGACTCAGATGGAGTGTATGATCAGTAATTGATTCAGCCGAAGCAACCCGTTCGGCCAATGCCTCGGGATAAGTGACCACAAAACGCAGCTCCGGATCGGAATGCCAGCGGCCAAGAGCTTCAGTGCGCAGGATCTGCGATGGAGGATCGACCTGACCGTACTTTATATCGCGCTTATAGGCCGACGGCAACATGGCCACGGCATTCTCTCCGGCCAGACGCGACAGATCATGGTAAAGATACCCGGCATCGTCGGCCGAGTCGCCCACAACGAGCATCGGCACGCCTCCGCGCCGTATCGACGACAAAGCCAACGCAGCCGAGGATCCGGCTGCGTTATAAGCTTTGACAACTATATTTTTCTTCGATCCGAGAGCCTTGTCGAGTGCTTTTATTCTCGGATCCGACGCATATTGCGCCGCTAAAGCCTCAAGCTTCATTTCTTCTTTGTTACTGCTGGATGGAGAATATCGTTATAGCGCGGACTGTCGTGGAGCAGTTTCACAGCCTCATCGATCATTGAATCAGTGCGCAGACGGGCCACGCTTCGTCCGGCGTCGTAATAATAGCGCTGAGCGATCTCCTGTTCGAGATATCGCGATATAGGTTCGCGGTGGGTGTCGAGATCCTTGTCGAGGGTATGCTTCATGAGACCCTCCAGCACCGTGATCTGCTGATCCACCTCATCCGACATATAGCCCTCTATCTTGGCAATCTTGCGCAAGTCACTGAGTGCGGTGTCGCACACCTTGTCGTATTCAAACCGTTCAGGGTCAATAAATGCCTTAAACTCGGAATAGACCGTATCGGTCACGAAATCAGTGCCAGGTTCCGGAGCCTCGGGATGTTCGGCGGCATATTTGTTGGCGAAATCGAAGGCCCAACTGTCGGCCACAACGTTGTAGGTCACGCGGCTGATCTCGGGATATTCAAGTTTGATATCAGGTGTGATGCCGCCGCCATCGCGAACTATACGGCCTCCGGCAGTGGCAAATTCGGTGGTCAGACTGTCGGCGATACGCTCCACAGATCCATCGCTGTTGCGGTGGCTGTAGTCAACAGCCTGAATCAGACGGCCTGAAGGGATATAATATTTTGCGGTCGTAACTTTCAGCAGGCCATCGAAAGGCAGATCAAACGTACTCTGCACCAGTCCCTTTCCGAACGAACGGGTGCCCATCACTACCGCACGGTCGAGATCCTGCAACGCACCGGCTGTGATCTCAGATGCTGAAGCCGTGCCGCCGTCGGTCATAACCACCAATGGCAGATCAGGCGCTATCGGCTTGGATGTCGTCTTGTAGGTCTGTTCCTCGAGTTTGCTTTTACCACGGGTCTTGAGCACCTCAGTACCTTTCGGCAGGAAATAGCTCAGGATCTTGACCGCGCTCTGGAGGTAACCGCCGCCGTTATCGCGCAGATCAAGCACAAGCCCTTTGATCTTATGGTTTTCCATCAGGTCGACCAACGCGGCCTTGACCTCCTCGGCCGATTTTTCCGAGAACTGGTTAAGCTCGATATATCCGAGGTCATCGCCGATCACCCCATAGTAGGGCACCGCCGGCACCTGGATCTTCTCGCGTGTCACCACGATTGTCTGCAACGAATCGGCAACCCAGGGGCGCAGGATGCCCACAGCAACCGTTGAGCCTATCGAGCCTCGCAGACGTTCGCTGACAGCATCGGTCGACTTTCCTTTCATATCATCGCCATCGATCGTCAGGATTTTGTCGCCGGTTCTCAGCCCGGCTTTTGCCGCCGGGGAGTCCTGGCGCGGTCCGCTTATGAGGACATAGCCGTCGCGCTGGGTGATATACGATCCAATTCCGGCATATTCGCCCGAATTGCTCGCTTTGAAATCCTCCTGCTCCTTGACATCAAAATAGACAGTGTACGGATCCAGCTTTGAAAGCATGGCATCAATACCAAACTTCACAACCGATTCCACATCGAACGAATCGACATAATTTGTCTGCAACTGCTTTACGATGGCTGAGAATGTGGATATATTGGACGTTATGTCCTGTTTTTTGCTGCGCACGGTGGCTCCGGCGGCTCCTGCCGTCAGAATCCCGGCTACAAGGCATAGAACTATTTTTCTTACTGAATTCATTAAAAAGTTTGTGTTGAATTGATTTGAGAGACCAAAGATAGTCATTAAATACAACACCTGAGTGCTTTTTTGTTCCAAAAAATAATAAAAAAAATATTTTTTAGCCGGATTATTTGCATATTTCACACAAAGCACGTAATTTTGCAACGCTAAAACCCCAAAGGGGGCTGCGAGGAGACTTCTCCGAACATAGCAAATGCTTCAATAGCTCAGTCGGTTAGAGCATCTGACTGTTAATCAGAGGGTCGTTGGTTCGAGTCCATCTTGAAGCGCAAGACGCCGGGTCTTTTTGGAGACTCGGCGTTTTTGTGTCTGCACCGCGCGAGCTTCACTCGCGCCGACAACGAAAAGGCGGGGCTCAGCGCTCATTTTAGCGCTCATTTCATTCGCTTTTGGGCTCGGCAATGCTCAAATAAATTTGGCATTGCTCTCGCTTATTCGTATCTTTGCAAAAAATCCAATATTCATGAAACACTATCTTGCACTACTCCTTGCCGGAGCCTCGCTGACAGCAGCGGCTGAAACGGCAGTACTCGATGCCGGCAAGCGCGGCGCCGAAGTGTCGCCGACAATGTACGGCATATTTTTTGAGGATATAAATTATGGCGCCGACGGCGGTCTGTATGCCGAAATGGTGAAGAACCGCTCTTTTGAATTCCAGCAACCTCTGACGGGTTGGACGGCTTTCGGCGATGTCACCGTGCGCGACGACGGTCCATTCGAGCGCAATCCCCACTATGTGCGCATGGCCTCGGCCGGTCATAATGACAAATATACCGGTCTGCAGAACGAGGGCTTCTTCGGCGTGACTTTCCAGAAAGATTCAACATATCTCTTCTCAGCATGGCTCCGCGCCCCGGAAGGCCCTGCCAAAATCCGTGTGGAACTTTGCGACCCCGCCGCCATGGGCGAGACTCAGGTCTATGCCAAGGCCGATATCGAGGTTACTTCCACCGAATGGCAGAAATACAGCGCGACCCTTACCCCGAATCATTCGGTTGACAAGGGCTTGCTGCGCATATTCCTCACCCATCCCGACAAGAATATCGTCGACGCCGAGCATATATCGCTCTTCCCCGAGCATACATGGCATGGCCTCCGCACCGACCTCGTGCAGGCGCTGGTGGACCTCAAGCCCGGTGTGTTCCGCTTCCCCGGCGGATGTATCGTCGAGGGCACCGATCTGGCGACACGCTATCAGTGGAAAAACTCCGTAGGTCAGCCCGAAAACCGCCCCACCAACCAAAACCGCTGGCACTATACCTTCCCCCACCGTTTCTTCCCCGACTATTATCAGTCGTATGGCCTCGGTTTCTATGAGTATTTCCTGCTCAGCGAGAAACTCGGCGCCGCACCTCTGCCGGTGCTCAACGTAGGTCTGGCATGTCAATACCAGAACCGCGACGCCAAAGCACATGCACCTCTTGAAGAGCTCCAGCCCTATATCGACGACGCTGTAGACCTCATCGAGTTTGCCAACGGCGACACCACCACCGTGTGGGGCAAACTCCGCGCCGACATGGGACATCCGGCGCCTTTCAACCTCAAATACCTCGCCATCGGCAACGAGCAGTGGGGCCCGGAATATGTAGAACATCTCGAGCCTTTCATCAAAGTGCTGCGCGAGAAACATCCTGAAATCAAGATTATAGGTTCGTCGGGTCCCGACAGCGAGGGTAAGAAATTCGATTATCTCTGGCCGGAGATGACACGTCTGAAAGTAGACCTCGTGGACGAACACTTCTACCGCCCCGAAAGCTGGTTCCTCGCCGCCGGCGACCGCTATGACAATTACGACCGCAAAGGCCCGAAGGTATTTGCCGGTGAGTATGCCTGCCACGGCAAAGGCAAAAAATGGAATCATTTCAATGCCGCCCTTCTCGAAGGTGCATTCATGACCGGCCTCGAGCGCAACGCCGACATCGTTGAGATGGCGACATACGCACCTCTCTTCGCCCACGTCGAGGGTTGGCAGTGGCGCCCCGACATGATATGGTTCGACAACTCACGCTCCATGCGCACCTCGAGCTACTACATCCAGCAGCTCTACATGCACAACCCCGGCAGCCGCGTGCTCTCTCTGCTCAGCGACGGCAAGCCCCTCACCGGTCAAGACGGCATATTCGCCTCGGCGGTGATCGAGGAGCCTTCGGGTGATATCATCATCAAGGTTGCCAATACATCCGACAAAGAACAGCCGTTCAATGTCGACTTCAAAGGACTCAAGAGCAAACAGACTTTCAGCAAAATTGTGAAGACACGCCTGCAGGCTCCGTCGGATACTGCCGAGAATACTCTCGACAATCCCGATGTAATCGCTCCGGTGACAACAACCGAGGGCGCCGACATCAAAGGCCGCACACGCTGGAGCACTTTCGTGCCCGCGAAATCCTTCACGGTATATCGTTTCAGCAAATGAAAAAACTGATAGCAAGCCTATTTGTCGCTATGGCCGGACTGGTTCCGGCCATAGCTTTAGAAACCCCGCAAGGCAGCTTCGAAGCCGGAGAGGGCACTTTCCTGCTCAATGGCGAGCCCTACGTGGTGAAAGCCGCCGAGCTGCATTACCCCCGTATCCCCGAGCCATATTGGGACCAACGCATAAAGCAATGCAAGGCTTTGGGCATGAACACGGTGTGCCTCTATGTGTTCTGGAATGCCCACGAGCCGGAAGAGGGTGTGTTCGATTTCACAGGGCAGAACGACCTGCGCAAGTTCGTGGAGCTTTGCCGCGACAACGGCATGAATGTCATCCTGCGCCCCGGCCCATACGTATGCGCTGAGTGGGAGATGGGCGGCCTGCCTTGGTGGCTGCTCAAGAAGAAAGACATACGCCTGCGAGAGAACGACCCATACTTCCTTGAACGCGTGGATTTGTTTCAGAAAGCCGTTGCCGAGCAGGTTGGTGACCTCACCGTAGCCGACGGCGGACCCATCATCATGGTGCAGGTGGAGAATGAATATGGCTCGTATGGCACCGACAAGGAGTATGTGGGCAATATCCGCGATATGCTGCGCAGCAATTTCGGCGACAAGGTGACGCTCTTCCAGTGCGACTGGGCCTCGAACTTCCTCAACAACGGCCTCGACGACCTTATCTGGACTATGAACTTCGGCACCGGAGCCAACATCGACAAGCAGTTTGCCAAACTCCGCGAGGTGCGCCCCGACAGCCCGCTGATGTGTTCGGAATTCTGGAGCGGATGGTTCGACAAATGGGGCGCCAACCATGAGACACGTCCGGCCGAGAAGATGATCGAGGGCATAGATGAAATGCTCTCCAAAGGTATCTCATTCAGCCTCTACATGACCCACGGCGGCACTAACTGGGGGCATTGGGCCGGAGCAAACTCACCCGGATTCGCTCCTGACGTGACAAGCTACGACTACGACGCCCCGATATCTGAGTCGGGTCAGCTCACACCAAAATATCACGCCCTGCGCAATACCCTCGCCAAGTATTATGAGGGAAAGAAAATGCCGGCCATACCGGCGTCGATAAAGCCGATAGCCGTGCCGGAGTTTACCTTTACAGAGGTGGCTCCGCTCTTCGCCAATCTGCCCGAGCCTAAAGAGGACCGCGAGATAAAGACCATGGAGGAATATGACCAAGGCTTCGGCTCGATACTTTACCGCACCACACTTCCGGCTCTCGCTGCCGGCAGCAAGCTCACCGTCAACGACCCCCACGACTATGCTCAGGTATTTGTCGACGGCAAGTTCATAGGCAAGCTTGACCGCCGTCTCGGTGAGAAAGACCTGCCTTTGCCCGCCGTGGCCGAGGGTGCGCAACTCGATATACTGGTCGAGGCTATGGGACGTATCAACTTCGGCCGCGCCATCAAAGACTTCAAGGGTATCACCGACAATGTGACTGTCACCGAGCGCCGCGGCAAGCACGACTTCACTTGCCGCCTCACCGGTTGGAAAGTCTACAATATCGAAGATAAGCTCGACACATATACCGGAATCGGAGAATTCCTGCCGATAGAGGCTTTCTCGCCCGGCGACGACGGCCGATTGCCGCGCGGAGTCTACCGCGGCACGTTCAAGGTCAACAAACCGTCTGACACCTTCCTCGATTTCTCCACATGGGGCAAAGGACTTGTCTATGTCAACGGCCATGCCCTCGGTCGTATATGGGAAATCGGCCCGCAGCAGACGCTTTATATGCCCGGCTGCTGGCTGCGCAAAGGTGAGAATGAGATTGTGGTGTTCGATATCATTGGCCCGCGCGAGGCCCGCAGCCAAGGTCTGCGCGAGCCCTTGCTCGACAATCTTGCCGTTGCCAAGCCTCAGCTCCACCGCAACGACGGCGAGAGCCTCGACCTCAGCGGCGTAGCGCCTGCCCTTACCGGTACTTTCGCTCCCGGCAACGGATGGCAGGAAGTGTCGCTCGACAGCCCCGTGCGCGGACGCTATATCGCTCTTGAGGCTGTCAGCGGAATAGGAAAGGGCAACGAGGCTGCCATAGCCGAGATCTATGTCCTTGATGAAAACGGCAAGCGCCTGTCGCGCGAGCCGTGGACGGCTGTATATGCCGACAGCGAAGACGTCAAGGGAGCCAACCGCACCGCCGACAAGGTGTTCGACCTTCAGGAATCCACCTATTGGAGCACAGCCAAAGGCGTGCCCTTCCCTCACGTGATAGTGATAGACCTCGGCAGCGAGCAGAGCGTAGGCGGACTGCAATATCTGCCCCGTATGGAGGCCAACACCCCCGGGGCGATTGCCGCTTACCGCTTCTTCGTGAGCCCGCAGCCGTTTGATATCAAGTGATTCAAGTTGCAAGGCAACTTGAATCACTTGAGGTCTAAAGCGCTTTCAGCGCGGTTTATGTAGTTTAAAATGTTTAGTTTTACCAATGTATACCTAAACTCCTTAAACCTATTAACCTCAAAATAAACAAGTTTCGCTTGCGAAACTTAAACAAAGTGATGTTTCATCCTGTTGCCTCCTGCCTGCGCAGGAGGCGACAGATATCTCAAAAAGCGCTTATGAACGTAAAAGTCAAAGGATATGTGATAGGGTCGATAGCCGCAGCCACCTACGGCACCAATCCTTTGTTTACACTGCCGCTTTATGCCGACGGCATGACTGCCGACAGTGTGCTTTTCTTCCGTTATCTTTTCGCCTTGCCTGCTGTGGCTCTCATGCTGCTGTGGCGCAGGCGTAATTTCCGTATCGGCAGGCGCAGTGTCGTTCCGCTTGCCGTGATGGGAATCTTGCTGGCCATGTCGTCGCTCTTGCTTTTTGTGAGCTACAACTATATGGACGCGGGCATAGCCTCGACATTGCTTTTTGTATATCCGCTGATGGTGGCTGTCATTATGGCTGCTTTCTTCCGCGAGAGGTTGTCGGTGACAACGATGTCGTGTATCGTTATGGCTCTGGTGGGCATAGCCTTGCTCTTCAAAGGGGAGGACGGCGCCACGCTCAGCGTTACCGGCACTGTATTCGTAATGCTCTCGTCGCTGAGTTATGCGGCATATATCGTTGGAGTCAACCGCCCGGGGCTCAAGCAAGTGGCTACGCTCAAGGTGATATTCTATGTGCTTCTTTCGGGTGTTATGCTCTTCGCATGCAAGATTTTGGTGACTCCCGGCTCGCATTTCATCGTTCCCTCGCATTGGGGCATGTGGCTCAATATAGCCGGCTTGGCACTGCTGCCTACTGTAGTGTCATTTATCTGCACTACAAAGGCCATTCAATATATCGGTCCTACGCCTACGGCTATCCTTGGCGCTCTTGAGCCGGTCACTGCCGTGGTGATAGGTATCACCGTGTTCGATGAGACATTGACCGCCCGCGACCTCCTCGGCCTGATACTGATTGTAGTGGCGGTGAGCCTCGTTGTGGCCAGCGGCAAAATCACCACACCCCTCGTGCGCTTCCGCAAGATGTTCCCCAGCCTGCGGCATAAGAGGTGGAGATGTTAAATAGTATTAAAATGGTAGCCAAATTGGCTGCCATTTGTTATCTTTGTAACAAAAAATATAATTATGCAGGTAGTTTCAGCAAGAGAATTCCGCGCCAATCAAGGAAAATTTCTTACGGCAGCGAAGAGTGGGCAATCAGTATTGCTTACTTCAAGATATGGTACTTTTAAAATTACACCGGTGACAGAAGAAGATTCGTTGACCGAAAATATATGCAGAGGTCTTGAAGAAGTGAGTCGTATTCAGGCCGGGGAATTAAAGGGCTACACGATAGACGAGGCTCTCAATGAACTTTGAAGTAATCATCACTCCCGGTTTTCTAAAAAGCCTAAAGGGCTTGGCTAAACGTCATCGATCACTAAAAGATGATGTCGGCGTTTTTATGAATTCTCTAAAGACGAATCCAATGCAAGGAGTAGAACTTGCTCCGGGAATTCGTAAGATTAGATTATCAATCACTTCCAAAGGAAAAGGCAAATCAGGAGGTGCGCGGGTGATAACTTATACTGTCATCGCGTCAGAAGAAAACGGAAGCGTGTATTTATTGGAAATATACGACAAAACCGATTATTCTTCGGTTGACATACAGGTCATCAAGTCAGTAATAGAACGCTTGGGATTGTAAGCCGAGAGCATAGCCTACAGCATGTCGCAGAGGGTGCGGGATGTGTCGTTTTTTGAGTCTTCGGCGTATTTTACGATTACTCCTATGGCGAAGTCGAGTATGGTGTCGTGGCCGGCGAGAGCGGCTTCGGGATCCATCGACACTTCGCCGTTTTCGCTTGGGGATATTCCTCCCTCGGTGAGCTGCATGTCGGCGTCGTAGACGGGTGAGGCTGAGAAGCGCACACTCCAGCCGATAGGTATCTCCGATGAGAAAGGCATACCCGAGCCTCCGCCGGTAGTATCGCCTACGATGGCCACATGGCGCAGCGGTTTCATCACCTGCACGAAATTGTTGGCGGCGCTGAATGTAGAACGGTTGGTGAGGATGATTACCGGTTTGAGCCAGCGCACGCCGACTGCCGGGTCGTAGTAATAGGCGTATGGCTCGGAGAAGTCGCTGTGGCCGGGACCGGTCTTATGCCGGATATATCCGGCAAGTATGCGCTCGGCTATGAAGTGCGAGGCGAGTTCTTCTACCGAGGTCATGTCGCCGCCGCCATTGTCGCGGATGTCGAGTATCATGCCGTCGGCCTCCTTGAGGGTCAACATCATATCGTTGACGAAGCTGTGGTTAATACCGTAGGAAAACGACGAATAGCGCACGTAGCCCACGTTTGAGTCCTCCAACAGCTTATACGACATGCCCCCCGAAGTGGAATAGTCGAAATCGAGATAATGCTCCTGAATGAGACGCCAGTCGAAATTCTGAGGATAATCCGACCACCATTTGCGGTAGTACGACACGTCGAACCAGCTTATAAGGTTGGTATGGCCGTCGCGGAGTTCATCAAGCATTTCAGAGCATACGTCGAAAAATTCTTTCATCTCCATCTTGTCGTTGATACGGGTGCGGTACTGCGAGCGGACGGCGTCCCAGTCGACACCTTTCTCGGCGAAGAAACAATAATGTTGGTCGAGTATCGTCCAGAGAGCGTCGAAGTTGCCGTAATAGTCGTTGTCGAACTTGTCGAGCGAGTGGCAGCCGGGCATGGCTATGCCCAAGGGGAGCAGCAGAGCCGCCAGTGCTATTATTTTGCGTATGCTTTTCATCATGTCGGGGGTCAATATAAGGCGCTTATGAAGCGTGCGTCGCGGTCGATATGCTTTGTCGGGCTGAGCGATATCCACTCCGACACGAGGCCGAGAACGGCAGTGTGCTCGATGTGGCGGTTGACGATATTGTTTGTCTTTGTGGAGAGGATATTGCAGCGGTAGCCGAGGCGCAAAATGGTGCGGCCGAGGGCAATGTCGGCCGTGACGAGGTTGTTGAGGCGGAAATAATTCCCCGGCCATGCGCCACGCACTAAGCCTTTGTGGTTGCCCAGATATATCTCGTAGTAAAGCTCTCCGTATTGCGGCGAGAAGAATATACCGGTCAGCGGCAGTTCGGCAAGGTAGCGCAGGGTTATCTGTTTGCCTGCCAGTGATGTGTGGTAGGCCGCGGCTGCAGTAACGCCGATGTTCCATGCCGCTTTGGCTGCGACGGGGTTGTTGCTGTTTCGGGTGAGATATAGCACTCCGGCCTCAACCGAGGTATAGCCACCGCCATAGAGACTCCAAGGCCCGATATTCCAACGGCGCGACATGCTCCAGCCAAGTTGCAGGTTGAGGTTCCACATCCGGGCGTTGCGGGCAGGGATATTGCTTGTCTTTGCGCCGTCGAGCCTGCCGCTGAGCCGCATTACCCATCGCTCGGGATCGAAGCGCATAGCCTGCATACGCTCATAACTCAAGGCAAGCATGGGGCCGCTGTAGCGCAGGGGCGACAGGTAGGTCTCGGCTATGTGCGCCGTGCCGGCCTCGAGTGTATAGGCCGAAATCACAGGCCGCTCGATGGTGGCTGTGCTGTCGGCGGCATGGGCGGCGATGGCGCATGCGAGGCCAAGCGCGAGGCTAATCAGTTTCTTCATCTTCGAAAAGTGAGGGTGTTACGGGGATATCTACGCCCTCCTCGGCATAAATAGTTGTGTTGTCGGGTTCTTCGGCATCGGTGCTTGGCTCGTCGGGCGATTCGTCGTAATCCTCGCTTGCTTCGGGCTCCTCAGGCTCGGGGGCAGGGAGAAGTTCTACCGAAGCCAAGGCAAAGGTGGTGAGGCGCTTGCCGCGTGCTGTAAATGATTTCACGCCGATGTATTCGGCTGCGTCGAGCTCTTGGTCTACACGGTTTTCATCTGCGAAATGAAGCCCGAGCATGGGTTGGGCCTGATCGGTGAGGAGCGTGAGCTTGGAGTCGGCGTCGTCGCCCACGAAGCGCTGGCGCTTGGCGGAGTCGTCGAAAGTAAAGCGCTTGATATAGGGGTAACCCTGACGGGCGTCGTCGAGCACGGCGGTCCATACCGTCTTGGCGCGGTATTTCTCTATGCGCAGTATGCCGTCGTCGTAATGGTTGGTGGTCTCGAAGCCGGTGGTCTGATATTCACCGTTGTTGTATACGACGAGTATGCGGTCTGTGCCTCCGAATTCGCCAAGATATGTGCCGCGGCCATCGTAGTTGAGGCGCTGCACATCGGTGTCGAACCATACTTTGCGTCCGCCGAGGGTAGAGGCTCCGCGCTCTTTGAGCGAGAAGCGGGCCACCTCGTTCTTGGTGACGAGATTGCCCTGCGCCGCGCGGCCCTTGATGGCGAGCTTGGAGAAATCGACATCGAAGGTCAGGTTTTTGAGGCGCAACTTCGGCTTGAGGGTCACTTTCACAATTTCGGCCTCGCCGTTGGGGTTGGCCGAGAACCATGTGATTTTGGCGCCCGGGGCCACGGGGTCGCCCGGTATGAGGCTGTATTCCTTGTCGCGCGTCATGCCGGTGGCGGCGAAGCGCTTCATGTAGTAGACGCCTCCGCGGCCGTTCTGGTAAATGACGTTGTAGATGGTGCGCTTGTCGTTACGCTTATAGACGTTGATATAGATCACGCCCTTGCCCACGAAAAGCTTGTCCTGCACCTTGGTAATCTTGTAGCGGCCGTCGCGGTAGAAGATTATGATGTCGTCGATCGACGAGCAATTGCATACGAACTCATCTTTTTTCAGCCCGGTGCCCACGAAGCCCTCCTCTCGGTTGAAATACAATTTCTCGTTGGCCTCGGCGACATTGGCGGCTTGGATATTGTCGAAACTGCGAATCTGTGTGCGGCGCGGATATGCGGCACCGTATTTCTTCTTCAGGTACTCATACCACTCTATAGTCACCTCGTCGAGGCGGTTGAGACGGTCGAGGGTGTCGGCAATGCGGCCTTTGAGGTTGTTGATGGCTGTCTCGGCCTCGTCGCTGTTGAAGCGAAGTATGCGCTTCATCTTTATCTCGAGCAGAGCAAGGATATCCTCGCGTGTGATTTCGCGGATGAAGTCGGGCTTGAACGGATCCAAGCGGCGGTCGATATGCTCTACGGCGATATCGACGCTGGCGGCCTGCTCGTATTCGCGGTCTTTGTAGATACGCTCTTCGATGAAAATCTTCTCCAAGGTGGCTTTGAGAAGTTTCTCGCGGTCTTCGCCGAGCACTACGTTGAGCTCCGACTCTATGATGTTGCGGGTGATGTTCACGCTGTGGCGCAACACATCGCTCACGCCGAGGAACACCGGCTTCTTGTCGCGTATCACGCAGCAGTTGGGCGATATGTTTACCTCGCAGTTGGTGAAGGCATAGAGGGCGTCGATGGTCTTGTCGGACGAAGTGCCCGGTATGAGGTGTACCAATATCGAGGCCTCGGCGGCGGTGTTGTTCTCTACCTTGCGGATTTTTATCTGCCCGCGCTCGAAAGCCTTGAGTATCGAGTCGATGAGGTCTTCCGATGTCTGGCCGAACGGCAGCTCGGTAATATTGAGCGTGCGCGAGTCGATTTTCTCAATCTTGGCGCGCACTTTTACCGCGCCGCCGCGCCGTCCGTCGTTGTAGCGGCTGATATCGATGGAGCCGCCGGTGAGGAAGTCGGGATAGAGGTCGAAGCTCTCCCCGCGCACGCAGGCTATGGCGGCGTCGAGAAGCTCGTTGAAATTATGAGGCAGAATCTTCGATGACAGACCTACGGCAATGCCCTCGGCGCCCTGAGCAAGCAGCAGCGGGAACTTCACCGGCAGCGTCACCGGCTCGGGCTTGCGGCCGTCGTAGCTGCGGGTCCACTCCGTCACCTTGTCATTGTAGAGCACCTCAGAGGCGAAGAGCGACAGGCGCGCCTCGATATAACGCGCCGCGGCCGCCTTAGAGCCCGTCAGTATATTGCCCCAGTTACCCTGCGTCTCTACCAAGAGGTCTTTTTGGCCAAGCTGCACCAAGGCGTCTTTTATCGACGCGTCGCCATGAGGGTGATATTGCATGGCTGTGCCCACGATGTTGGCCACCTTATTGAAATGACCGTCATCGATAGTCTTCATGGCGTAGAGAATACGCCTTTGCACCGGCTTGAGGCCATCCTCGATATTCGGGACAGCACGCTCGAGAATCACGTAAGAGGCATATTCAAGAAACCATGTCTGATACATACCGCGCAAATGATGTCTCACCACATCCTCGGGTGAGGTATATGGGCGGCTCGGACCGTGGGCTACTTCGGTCTCGTCACTTGCTGTTTCTTCTGTGGTATCGACTTCAGACTCTTGGCTGAGGTCTTCGATAGGATCTTGATCTTCTGACATCGCGGTTTAAGGGCAATTTGCCACAAATTTACGAATTTTCCGCGATACTGCAAAATCAAAAAAATACAGCCAACAATCCCTGCGGCAAATGCGGATTTCGTGCATTCAAAAATCTTAAATAGCAAAGTTAAATGTCAATCAGGTGATTAGGATTGGCTTGATTATCCGATTCCTGACAAGTCAGAATTGAATATAATCCTCATCCCACGACAGGCGGGAAATAATTTCAATAGAATCATTAGGCTTCTCTTTATACCATATAACGGTCAAGATACGGCCTTTTCGATAAGTGTTTTGAACGACCGCCAGACTGTCATTGTCGGGAATGTAGTTATACAGATCACTTTGATATTCATATAGCGAAATACCCTTTTTTAGCATTATAATAGTGCTGCCCTCCGGTTTGCCAAAATCCTTATTCAATTCATGAAGGGTCTTGACATCGGGGATGTCAGTATTGATGTCGTCATGATGGAAGAACATAAAAGCAAACACCCCTAATGCAATAATCACTATTATGAATCGCCAAATTTTCATATATGATTTTAAAAGCTAAAATAGTCTTAGAAAATTGAGAAGATCGCGGAATATTTCATACTGCATTGTGCATGAATGCCAGTTGCTATACATGATTTGAGAAACTTTGTTGTCATTAATATCGATTATTATAGCCATAAACTCACCTTTTCTTTTCGGCCCTTCTTCTTCCATGTCGCTCTCCCGGCGTTTTTCCGTCAGGATTTTAAAATGCATGGTGTCGAATATTTCAATATGATTTATATTTAATTGTAGCAGCTTTTCTGAAGCCTTGCTCAGCCCGAAACGTTGATACAACTCTTTTAAAGAATCACCGATATGATAATCACTGACCGCCAATCTGTTGTTTTTCAGAACGCCCCAAAATAATCTAAATATCTTGTCATCTCCGGTATAATATAACGTGTCATTATCCGAAACTACCTGTATCCATCTCCAGAAAGCGTCACCTTCATAACGCTCTTTCTCATGAAATTCAGACTTGGCTCCATCAAAAGCCTTCTTTAGCTTTGAATAAGATTTGAACTCATAATTGATTGGCTTACGGTTGCTGAATCTGTCTCCGACAATAATCAAAGTGTCGCTTACAAGAAGGCAATATGAAATGCCCGCTTTCTTAAATTCTTTATTTTCGACTTTGTCAAAATAGTCGCTTGGCCAAACCCTTGGAACATTATATGTATTTGACTTCATACAGATATATAAAGAATCAATAGGGAAAGACATGCTGTCAGTGGCTTTTCCATTTGCGGAAAAGCATAAAAAAGCAATGACAAAAAGAACAATATTTTTCATATAGTTATTTTACAAATCAGTTGTTAATGTTATTAAAACTCCTCTAAAGTAAACCGGGGCT
>OFGJ01000187.1_pt1 | contig 59675 bp, 50 predicted proteins | sample 1521731 | NCBI WGS metagenome assembly OFGJ01 (sample SAMEA3504126, study PRJEB24116) | mouse gut metagenome | biome: mouse gut; feature: mouse-associated habitat; material: faeces | place: Denmark | collected 2011 | reverse complement strand
ATGACGGAATGGCTACGCCCATTCCGTCATCACCCGGGCCTACCGCCGTTGCCGCCGCTAAAGCGGCTCTGACGCGCGTATCGACCCGGCACGATATCCCTCGCTCTTGTCTGACCCCCTCCCGCTGCTGACGACACTTGCGCATCTGCGCATACAAATCCCGTTGACCGCTATCGAAATGATGTTAATGAGTGTTAAAAATACGACCTGGATGCAAGAATTATGAATATTAATTGTAAATTTGTGCTATGTTACTAAGAAAATGATTTTTGGTATATTAACTAACATAATGAACGTTTTATGAAAAAATTAAACAAGTTTTTGACAGTCGCTCTCGCAGCGGCAGCCACATGCCTTCCGGCGTCGGCAATCACCCTCGTGGTTGACCATCCGGAAGCGGTAGTAGTGCAGATCCAACAGCCCGGCAGCAACACGGCCGAGGTAATCAATGTCGTGGCAGGTGACAACGAGGTTGCCATCACAGGCACCGGCGATGCCATGATGAAAGTGACAGCCGTCTCTCCTTGGGTGATTGACAACATCACAAACATGGCATATATGAGCTTCTTAGATGCCTGGACAGCAGCAGTGCCGGCAGGTTCCACCCAGACTTACGTCTTCACGACCCGCAACCCCGAGGCTCCTGAGACTCCCGGTATCACGCTCAACGTGGATCATCCCGAGGCTCTTGATGTGAAGGTGTCGTACAACGGCGGCGCAGCCCAGGTAATCTCGCTCACCGCAGGTGCCAACAAGATTGAGACAGCCGAGGCCGGTATGCTCAGCGTAACTCCCGTTGAGCCTTGGACTATCGAGAGCGCCGAGGGCATGACAGTCAATCCCATTCTCGGTGGATATTTCGTTAACTTCGCGGCCGGCGCGACCGATTCTTACACTGTCGTGACCAGCAAGCCGGAAGTTCCCCGCACATTCATCATTCTGAATGTGGATCATCCGGAGGCTCTCGACGTGAAAGTGTCATACGACGGAGGCGAGACCCAGACAATCGCAATGGTCGAGGGTGAGAACGAAATCGACACTACAGTTGCAGGTCTGATGAGCATCACCGCCGTTGAGCCTTGGACAATCGAGAGTGCCGAGGGCATGGTTCAGAATCCTTTCACCGGCGGTTACTCGGTATCTTTCGAGGCAGGTGCGACAGCATCTTACACCATTGTCACCGCCAAGGGTGCCGGTGAGCCGACATACCTCACACTCAACGTAGACCATCCTACGGCAGTCACCGTGCTCGTTTCTTACGCCGGAGGTGAGGCTCTGACAATTCCTCTTGAGGAGGGTGCGAATAAGATTGAGACAACAACCGAAGGTCTGATGAGCGTCACCGCCGTTGAGCCTTGGACAATCGACAGCGCCGAGGGTATGCTCCAGAATCCTTTCACCGGAGGCTATTCACTCTCGTTCGAGGCCGGTTCGACCGCGTCTTACACCATCACCACAAGCATCGAGCTTGACAAGACAGCGGTTCTCTGGGTTGACGATGCAGCCAAGGCAGAGTCATTCAGCCTGACAGCAAGCGACAACACCGTTATCTTCGGCGGTTCGATAGCAGCGGCCACCGGTTACAATGAGTTTGTATTCAACAGCGGTTGGAACGACTTCACACTCTCGTTCACCGGCACCGATCTCGTGAACAAGGTATATGTGAACGGCGAAGCTGTTGAGGAAGAGGAAGGCGTGCGCATGCTGAACCTCGCCGACAACGCAGTTGTCAAGGTATTCCTGGCTGAGGAGCCTGTGTCATGTGACGTTAAATTTGAGGTTGCCGACGATGTCAAGGATCTTACCGTTACACACGACGTGATTCTCGTTGACAACGACATCGAGACAATCAGCAAGGGTTACAGCTGCTTCAACGGTACCGAGTTCAAGGTAGCCGAGGGTGAAGTCAAGCTTCAGGTTTCGGTCAACGGTGAGAACATCACAGCAGAAGAGGGTAACTTCGTCTTCGTAGTGACCCAGCCCGAGACAGTGGTCAAGGTATCGGAGAACATCGGCGACAGCGTTGAGGCCATCACCGACGCAGCCGCAGCCCCGACCGCCGTCTTCAACCTCCACGGCGTCAAAGTATCCGACACCACCGACAACCTCCCCGCCGGCCTCTACATCGTAGCCGGCAAGAAGGTAGTAGTGAAATAATCCCCGTTTCTTAAATAATTCCCACCTGTTGGTGGAGATTCATAAAGCGCGCTTCGGCTTCTTCGCCGTGGCGCGCTATTGATTTCACTACGCGGTCGAAGGATTTTTCGGCGCGGATGTCGCCCGATTTGGAGTAGAATTTATCGGCGTAGCAGACAAGTTTCTCTTCCAGCGTCTGCGGCGTCATGTCGCGGTGGGGGAGCGGCAGACCCTGTCGCACTATGTCGTCAACTGTCAGCCCGGAACCGGTGTGCCGTTCACATACAAGCGCGTGGCGCGGCAGTCCCTCGGCTTCCAACAGACGGCGCCCTTCCACGCCGTGACATATGTATGGCAATGTGCCCGTGCAGCATATGTCGGGCGCATCACACAGGAAAATTCCGATGTCGTGGAGAAGCGCGGCCTCCTCCACAAATGTCAGATCGACATCAAGACCACGTGCGCGCGCGCACGCAAGGGCCTTGTCGGCGACAAGCCGGCTGTGCACCGTGAGTATGGTGCGCAGCCGGCTTGATTTTCCGTAGTATTTGTCTATGATACTGTCGCAGTCAATCATCAATCGAAGTTGATGACCTCGCACCAGCCGTGGGTGTCAGGCTCGGTGCCGTACTGTATGCCGCGCAGTTTGTTGTAGAGCTTGGTGGTGACAGGGCCTGCCTCGTTCATGTCGAACTGGAAAGTGCGGCCATTGTCGATGTCGTCAATCTGACCGATGGGGGTGCAGACAGCTGCCGTACCGCAGTTGCCGACCTCGTCAAACTCAGCCAGCTCGCCGTAGGGGATGTGACGCTGCTCAACCTCCATGCCCATGTCTTTTGCAAGCTGACGGAGGCTCATGTTGGTGATAGAGGGGAGGATTGTCTCGCTCGCGGGAGTAACGTAGGTGTTGCCCTTCACGCCATAGAAGTTGGCCGCGCCGCACTCGTCGAGATACTCCTTCTCTTTCGGGTCGAGGTAGAGCATCACAGCATAGCCGAGGTCGTGAGCCTTCTGTCCGGCGTTGAGAGAAGCAGCGTAGTTACCGCCGATCTTGATAGAACCGGTTCCCTTGGGAGCCACACGGTCGTACTCGCGCGACAGACAAACCTTTGTAGGCTTGAAACCAGCCTTGAAGTAGGGACCTACCGGAGTTACGAGCATGATCACCATGTATTCCTCAGAGGGGCTCACGCCGATCTTGGGTGAAATACCAATCTCAAGAGGACGGATATAGAGAGAAGCGCCCGACTCGTAGGGAGGAATGAAGCGCTCGTTGAGTTTGACTACCTTGCGGACCATCTCCTCGAAGAGTTCCACGGGCATGGGCTGCATGGAGATGCCCTCGGCGCTGCGGATGAAGCGCTTTGCGTTCTCGTCCATGCGGAACACGCGAACTTTACCGTCGGGACCGCGGAAAGCCTTCAGGCCCTCGAACGATTCCTGTCCGTAGTGGAGACAGCTTGCTGCGATGTGCAGGGGAACATATTCAGAGTCGCTTACTTCGATCTCGCCCCATTTGCCATCTTTGTAAGTGCAGCGGACGTTATAGTCTGCCTTGACATAACCGAAGGGGAGTTTGCCCCAGTCAAGATTTGGTGTTTCCATGTGTTTCTGGTGTTAGATGTATTGAGAGTTTTAATGTTTTTGTTTCAGTTTTTTGTCTGACCGGTCTGACCAGTCCGACTTGTCTGACTTGTCTGACAGGTCTGACAGGTCTGACCTCTGACCTCGGTCTTCTGACCTCTGGCTTATATCAGACTGCGACCTTGCAGGTCAGGTCGCCGACCTTGACAATATACACGCCGTGGGCCGGCAGCTGGAGCTGCGAGCGGCCGGCGGGTAGTGTCTCGCTGTTGACCAGTCGGCCAAGGATTGTGAAAATCTTGATCTGCACAGGGTGGTTGGCGTTGACTATGATCAGGCCGCTTGCGGCCTTGATCTCGATGTCGGTCTCGCGGACCACAGCCTTTGCATCGGCGCGTTCGGTCTTGACCTGCTCCCAGCCCTTGGGAGCGGCCGCGGCGGTGAACGCCACCGACGAAGCCGCCAGCAGCAGAGCCGCACCTAAATATGTCTTCAACCGTATGCGCATTCTCACTTTTTCCTTTTGCTTCGTAAAATTACAAAATTATTTTGATATACATTCTATTATATGACAAAAAAAATCCCCGCAAGGATTACTTGCGGGGACTCATATCTTGCGGGGAGTGCCGGGGACTACCTTCGCAGGCCCTGACCAAGGCGGTTATCAGCCTTTTTTCTCCTCTTTCTGCATCTGCTCCTTGAGAGCCTGGAGTGCGCCGAGGTCGCCGAGAGTTGTCTTCTCGATGGCGGGTGCGGCTACAGTCTCTGTTGCCTGACGCTTCTCGCTGCGACGTGCTGCGTTCTGAGCGCGACGCTCAGTCTTGTTGGCGTCTTCAGCGATGCGGCTGTGGCTGAGGATGATGCGCTTGTTGTCTTTGTTGAACTCGATTACCTTGAATTCGAGCTCGTCGCCGAGCTTGGCCTGGCTGCCATCCTCCTTCACGAGGTGCTTGGGAGTAGCGAAGCCCTCCACGCCATGCTCAAGGCTGATCACGGCACCCTTGTCGAGAACCTCGATCACCTTACCCTGGTGGATTGAACCAACAGTGAAGATGGTCTCGAATACGTCCCAAGGATTGTCCTCAAGCTGCTTGTGGCCGAGGCTGAGACGACGGTTGTCCTTGTCGATCTCGAGCACCTGAACCTCGATATCGTTGCCCACTGAAGTGAACTCAGAGGGGTGTTTGATTTTCTTGGTCCAAGAGAGGTCAGAGATGTGAATGAGGCCGTCGACGCCCTCTTCGATTTCAACGAATACGCCGAAGTTGGTGAAGTTGCGCACCTTTGCAGTGTGGCGGCTACCGATAGCGTATTTCTGCTCGATGTTCTCCCAGGGGTCTGCCTTGAGCTGCTTGAGACCGAGGCTCATCTTGCGCTCGTCGCGGTCGAGGGTCAGGATGACTGCCTCTACCTCGTCGCCGGCCTTCAGGAAGTCCTGTGCGCTGCGGAGGTGCTGGCTCCAGCTCATCTCGCTGACGTGGATAAGACCCTCTACGCCGGGCTGTACCTCTACGAATGCACCGTAGTCGGCCATTACAACCACGCGACCCTTGATGTGGTCGCCAACCTTGAGGTTGGGGTCGAGGTTATCCCAGGGATGCGGCATGAGCTGCTTGATACCGAGGGCGATACGCTTCTTCTCGTTGTCGAAGTCGATGATAACGACCTTGATGTCCTGGTCGAGTTTGACAACCTCGTGCGGATCTGAAACGCGGCCCCAGCTGAGGTCGGTGATGTGTACGAGACCGTCAACACCGCCGAGGTCAACGAATACACCGTATGCAGTGATGTTCTTGACCTTGCCTTCGAGCACCTGACCCTTCTCCAGCTTGGAGATGATCTCTTTCTTCTGCTGCTCGAGCTCGGCCTCGATGAGGGCCTTGTGGCTTACAACCACGTTCTTGTATTCCTGGTTGATCTTCACAACCTTGAATTCCATCGTCTTGCCGACGAATACGTCATAGTCGCGGATAGGACGAACGTCGATCTGTGATCCGGGGAGGAACGCCTCGATGCCGAACACGTCGACAATCATACCGCCCTTTGTGCGGCTCTTGACGTAACCCTTGATGACCTCGTCGTTCTGAAGAGCCTCGTTGACGCGGTCCCAGCTGCGTGTCTGGCAAGCCTTCTTGTGGCTCAGACGGAGCTGACCGTTCTTGTCTTCGAGTGTCTCGATGTAGACTTCCACCTCGTCACCTTCCTTGAGGTCGGGATTGTAGCGGAACTCGCTGATGGGTATGATGGCGTCGGACTTCATGCCGATATCAACACGCACTTCGCGCTTGCTGATCGATTTCACGGTGCCGGTCACCACTTCGTTTTCTTTCGCTGTCTTGAGAGACTCGTCGTAGGTGTTCATCAACTCCTCACGGCTCTTGTCGGCAACGCTTGCGCCACTTTCGTAGCTCTCCCAATCGAAGTCCTCGATCGGGGTTTGAACTTTTGATTCAGTCATTAAAAAAGTTAATAAATAGTGTTAGTAATTCTCTCCTTACGGCACGCTTTGCCATAAGCGTCACAAAATTAGAACATTATTTGCGAGTTTCCAAATATTTCAGCAATCTTTTTCGCTTTTGTGCCTAAAAATTTTTATTTTACCCCGATTTTCGTTTACTTTGAACGACCAAATATGAATTGTTATGATGAAAAGAGTGTTACCTGTTGCTTTTGCAGCGTTGTTGCTCCTGGCCGGATGCGCCCCGAGCACTGATGAGATTGTGGCTAAGATCCAGGAGGGAAAGGAGCTGTCTGATGCTGATTATACAGCAGCTATCGAGGCTGCATCGGAAGTGAACCGCCAGCTTGCCGATACAATCGAGAAGTATGCCGACGACCGCATGGCCCTCGGCCGCGCCATGATTGCGATGTCGACTGATGAGAAGCTCGCGGGTGTCGATTATATAAACCGTGTGTTGCTCAACACTGACCCGGCTACGCTCAGCGAGGAGAACCGCACCGCGCTTGAGAAGCTGCTTGCCGAGGAGGCGAAGACCCAGACCCGTTTCTACCAGGCGATGGGTTATCCCGAGGGTTTCTCCGGGCTCCAGCAGCTCCCGGAAGTCCCGGCCGACGATTCAGCCGTGCCTGCCGATTCAGCAACCCTGAATCCGACCGAAACCGTTATGTAACAGCCGCCGGGACTGTAACAGCCGATAAACAAAAGCACCGCTTTATATAGGAAAGCGGTGCTTTTGTTGTAAATGTGTATCTGTCTGTACACTTCGGGATGGCTACTTGTATCTTGACCAGCGGATGATTTCCATCAGGGTCGGTTTCTTGCCGTACATGAAGATGCCGACGCGGTAGATCTTGCCGCAGAGCCAGATCATGAACATGAACGCTATGTAGAGCAGCACGATCGAGAGGGCAATCTCCCAACCGGGCACGCCGTAGGGGAGACGCGCCATCATGGCCATCGGCGACGTGAAGGGTATGATCGAGAGCCAGAAGGCAAGTGCCGAACTCGGGTCGTTGAGTATGGCCATCGAGCCGATGATACCGATTATGACGGGCATGGTGGCTATCGACGACAGCTGGCTCGCATCCTGGACGTTGCTCACAGCCGAACCGATCGCCGCGTAAATCGACGAGTAGAACAGGAAGCCTCCTATAAAGAAGAGGAGTGTGTAGACAAGGAGTGAGATGAGGAAGCCCGGCTCGGTGAACTGCGCCAACGCGCCTGTAACCTCAACCGGCACGTCGTTGCCGAGTGTCTCGGGCGTGAGGAAGGGGGTCGCAACCGCCACGGCTGTGCCTATGAGCACTGCCCATATGAGTATCTGGGTGATAGCCACGAGTCCTACGCCCGCTATCTTGCCGAGCATGAGCTGGAAGGGCTTGACCGACGACACGACTATCTCAAGCACGCGGTTGTTCTTCTCCTCGATGATCGAGGTCATGACCATCTGGCCGTAGATCAGGATGAACATGTAGAGCATCATGTCCATTATCAGCGACAGGAAGTAGGAGAGTTCCGAAGAGGTCTCGGTGTCTTTCTCCTGGTCTATGCGGATGGTGGTCATCTTGACATCGGCTGTGACATCTTCCATGATCTGCTTTATGTCGGGAATGTTGTATTTCTGAAGACGCACATCCTCGATTGCCGACTTGATCTGGCCGGTTATGAACGCGTCGGTCATCATCGACACCGAGCCGCGCGAGAGGAGTGTGATTCCCTTGGCGGGGTTCTCCACTGCGTCGCTTCCTAAAATAAGTATAGTCTCATTGTCTTCGTTGGCGCGGAGTGAGTCAACGGGGGCAGTGGCCGGCACGAATTTGACTTCATCGTTGCCGACAAGACGCTGTGCCACCACTCCGGTGTTGTCAACGACCATCACGGTCTTCTGCTCCGATTTGCTGAAGAGCATGAAGAAAGCCGGGGCGAGCATCAGCGCGATCATGACAATCGGCACCAAGATTGTGCTGATGATGAAACTCTTGCGCTTTACTCTCTCGAAGTATTCGCGCTGTATAACAAGTCCTAATGAATTTGCCATGATTCGGGTCAGTTTTGGGGTTCAACTTCAACATTTTTCTCGCTTGCACGCACGGCGGCCACGAAGATGTCGTCCATCGACGGTATGACCTGCTCGAAGGTGCAGAGATCAACGGCACCGTTGACGGCGGCTATCATGTCGCGCTTGCCGGTGCCGGGTGCGAGCGAGAGGGTGGCGGTGAGATTGCCGAGCTTGTCGGTCTCGCCGACCATTGCCTCCGCGCCGAGACGGTCGGTAGCCTCAAGGAGCTGCGCCGGGTCACCCTGATAGGTGATGCGGTAGCGGTTGTCGGCAAATTTCTCGCGCACGTCGCGCACGGAACCCGACAGGATGTTGCGCGAGCGGTTTATGAGCGTGATGTTGTCGCACAGTTCCTCCACGCTACCCATGTTGTGGGTCGAGAAGATGATGGTGGAGCCTTCGTCGCGCAGTTTCAGAATCTCGCGCTTGAGGATTCCGGCGTTGATGGGGTCGAAACCGGAGAACGGCTCGTCGAAGATGAGCAGTTCCGGACGGTGAAGCACCGTGACGATAAACTGGACCTTCTGGGCCATACCTTTCGACAGTTCCTCGACCTTCTTGTCCCACCAGTCGGAGATCTCAAGACGGTCGAACCATTCGCGCAGGCGCGAGGTTGCCTCGGCCTTGGAGAGACCTTTCAGGCGGGCGAAGAAGAGTGCCTGCTCGCCGACTTTCATCTTCTTGTAGAGACCGCGCTCCTCGGGGAGGTAGCCGATGTTGGTCACGTCGTCGGCGGTGAGTGGGTGGCCGTTGAAGGTGACGAGACCCGTGTCGGGGGCGGTGATGTGGTTGATGATGCGGATAAGGGTGGTCTTGCCCGCGCCGTTGGGGCCGAGCAGTCCGTAGACCTGTCCGCGTGGCACGCTTACCGACACATCGTCGAGCGCGCGGTGGTTGGTGAAACTTTTCGATATATGTTCCGCCGTCAGTATATTATCCATTGTAACAGGTGTTGAATATCGGGTGGTTGAATAGTTCGTCGGGGGTTATGCCGAGCCGTTGCATCTCCTCGGCCAGTGCGGGCAGAGTGACGTCGAAGAACTCGCGGCGCCGAGCACCGGTCACTTTGTCGGAGGCGTCGTCGGCGAGTATGAAGCCCATGCCGCGCCGCGGTTCGATCACGTCGGCATCCTGAAGATCCTCCATGGCCTTCAGCACGGTTCGGGTGTTGACACCCAGGTCGGCGGCGAGCTCGCGCACCGAGGGTATCTTCTCGCCGGGTGGCCATGCGCCCTCGATTATGCGGTTGAAGGCATAGTCTACAATCTGCCGGTAGATCGGTTTGTTGTCGTTGAATTCCATCATTTTTACTTACGCATCAGAGGTTGCGCTTGCGCAGGGTGCGGTAGGTGAGCCAGAGCATCAGGCCGCTATAGACGGCCAGCAGACTTATAACGGACACCATGTAGGGTGTAGCGTGCGAGAAGTCGTTGATTATTTTATGCGCGAAATCCTCCTGTTGTTCGGGAGACATCATCTTTCCGTCAAGGCCATCGTTGAAACCGGCCTGAAACACGGCATACATGCCGTAGACGGCTCCTAATGTGCCCACCGTGAACTGCACTGCGAATGTCGAGATGACCGCCTTGATGATCCGGCTGTGGCGTGCGTAGAGAGTCACGAAGAGGCAGGTCATTGATCCGGCTACGGCTGCAAGTATGTTCATGCAGATTATGACCGGTGGATTACCGAAGTGCATGTTCTTCACACCCATCATCGCATCGGTGTGTATTGCCGGGATTTTTCCGTAGAGCCACATCGCACCTTCCGGGAGAGCATAGACAGCAATCGGAACAGCGACCAGCAGATACAGTAGATAGAATGTGAATTTCTCGGAAGCCCTGGCCGGGAGCATACGGTCTACGACGCGTGTGTCACCGCTCTTGGCGAATGCTATAGGCGCTAACTGGAACAGGATGGGCAGCACGGAGAACACCAAGGTGAATATTCCGGTCTGTGCCACACCGTTGAGGGGGAGCAGGAGGAGCACCGCGAATATCGCCGAGATTATTGCGTAGACGAGCAGCTGACGGTTGGCGACGGTCGAGAAGTAACGTGCCACCTCGGCTACGCGTTTCCATGAGAAGCGGTCGCCCGCGGCATCGGTTGCTTCAGCCGGGCGTGTGGTATCAAGGTTTATTGGTGTCATATGCTTTCGGTGTTTTGAGGTTCTACTTCGGCTGAGAGGGCCTTGAGTATGGCATTGCGGCAGGGGGAGTGGAGGGCGGAGTAGAGCAGACGCCAGTCTATGCGGGTCGGTTCGTCGCCCGGAATAGCCGGGAGTATGCTTAGCACGCGGCCAACCTGGGTCTCGGAGTAGAGCGCGTCAGGTTCGGGTACGCGGCTCACCTCGAATGCCAGACGCTCGGTGACGGCCTCTTCCGTATCGGCGAACATCAGCCGCGAGCGGGTGATCATGACCGCTCCGTCGAACAGGTTCTCAAGTTCCGATACGGTGTGGGTCGAAACGATGATTGTCTGACCGTCGCGCAGCGACGAGGCTATGAGGCGGCGCAGAATCTCCTTGCTCTGGATGTCGAGGGCGTTGGTCGGTTCGTCGAGGAGAAGCACCTCCACGCCGAGTGCGAGCACATATGCGAGCTGTGTCTTCTTGCGGTTGCCGAGCGATAGCGACTTCATCGGCTCGTCGCCCGAGAGCCCGAACGCCACTAAGTTGGAGAGGAATTGTTCCTGCGAGAAGTTGGGGTAGAAGTTCGAGTACAGTTCGGCGAATTTCCGGATGGTCTTTGCCGGGAAGAAGGTATTCTCCTCAAGAAGGAAAGTGCGGGCCATTCCCGAGGGGATGTCTCCGCCCGAGGGAATGCCGTCGATCAGGCATTCACCGGCTGTCGGGAGCGAGAGTCCGGCCATGATGTGGAGCAGGGTTGTCTTTCCGGCTCCGTTCTCACCTGCGAGGAGGTGGACCCCCGGCGGTATAGTGGCGGTCAGGCCGCTCAGTGCCGGGAATCCCTTCTTGGTATATGAAAACTCTATGTCTTTTAATTCAATCATAATCTGCGGGTGTGTGCCGGTGGCACATATTGTTGGTTCTCAGATCAGGTTCAATAATCCGTGGAGGAGGGCATGTGGTGCATGCAAGTTCCGGGATTATTTTATAGGTGTCACGGTGAAACCTGCTTTGGTCAGACCGGCTATCACGCCACGGTCGCCGGGAAGATGTCCTGCGCCGACAACCACCATGATTGACTCGCCGGGCATTTCTTCGGATAGCTGCTTGACCCAGTTGTCGTTGCGCGAGTAGATCATGCGTTCCGCGGCACCGGCGTCCTCATCCTCCATGACGAGCATCAGGTCGAGGATCTTGTTGATGTCGTGGTTGAGATATGCTTTCGAGAGTTCGATAGACTTCGCCTCCTCATCGGCCATGTCGGTCACGGTCTCAACGAGACCCTCGGCCTGTTCGGAGATGGGACGGTTGTAGAGCATGTTCATCTGGAAGTCCATTGTCTCCAGGCCACCGACGGGTTTGCCGAGTTCGGCGGCGCGGGTCTGCATGGTCATGTCGATACCTTCGAGCGGGTTGAGTTCAGGGAAAACCTTCTGGGCCATGAGGGCTGCGATCTGTGTCGAGATTACCGAAGGTTTCATCATGTACATCATTTCGAGGGGAGCAGCGCCGCCGGTGTATTCGTTCCAGACTGTCCTCACGGCGTCGAGTTGTTCGGGAGTGAGTACCTTGTCGAGAGTGCTGTCGGCGGGTGCCATGAGATAAGACTGGTATGCCATCATCGCAGCAGGGTCTTTCATCGCAGCCATGTCAATCTCGCCGTAGAGACGGTCCACGCTTTTCATGATTTCGGGGAGCTCGGCAATCGAGTCAACCACGGCGAGGGGAGCGAAGTGGTGTGTGCCGAGAAGGTAGCTTACCTTGTCGCTGCCTGCTTTTTCAACCTTGTAGAGAATCTGCGCCTGTGCTGCGCTTGCGAAACCGAAGAGGACAGCCGCTGCTGCCACGAGTGCTTTAAATCTTTTCATATTGCTTGGAAGTTTAGATTGTTTTTAAGTTTTTAAGTTTATAAGGTGGTTAAGGTTTATAAGGGGTTTGAGGTTCTTAAAAACCGGGGTGGTGTTGCTGTTAATTACTGTTGTGCTTAACTACAACACTGCAAAATTAGATATTAATTCTGATTTGACAAAATCGTTAACATTTCTTAACAAAGATTTGGCCATATGAGACTTTTTTTCTAATTTTGCGGCCTGTTTATGCCTGACACCCGGGTGTCTGAAGTTTTGGAGAAGCGGAGCCCGGATAGTTCTGTGGGGCAGCCTGTCGGGCGTTGATTATGCAGCGAAAAAGAACCTAACATATAGATATGTCTAATTTTAAGAAGCTGGATTTTAATCCGGCATTTGTCGCCACGATGCGCGACTATTCATTCTCGAAGTTCAAGCAGGACCTCACGGCGGGTCTGGTGGTGGGTATCATCGCCATTCCGCTGGCCATCGCTTTCGCTATCGCGAGCGGTGTGACTCCTGCGGTCGGTCTCATCACGGCCATCATCGGTGGTTTCCTTGTCTCTGCCCTCGGTGGCAGCACGGTGCAGATCGGTGGCCCGACCGGAGCCTTTATCGTAATCATCTATAATATTATAAGCCTTTACGGGCTTGAGGGACTCGCTCTGGCCACGTTCATGGCCGGCTGCATTCTTGTGTTGCTTGGCGTTTTCCGGCTCGGTACGGTCATCAAGTTCATACCTTATCCTATTGTGGTGGGCTTCACGGCCGGTATCGCCGTCACCATTTTCTCGACGCAGATGCCTGACTTCTTCGGCCTGAAGATTGACGAGGCTGTGCCGGGTGATTTCCTCGGTAAGTGGGCTGTTTATCTGCGCCATTTCTCCACAATCGACACTGCCACGGCAATAGTCGGACTGCTGTCGCTGGCGATCATCATCTTCACTCCCAAGATTTCCAAGCGTATACCGGGGGCATTGACCGCCATTGTGCTTGTCACACTGTTTGTGTGGATTGCCAAGGAATATTTCGGCATAACAGGTGTGCAGACCATCGGTGACCGTTTCGGCGTGATTGACACTTCGATTCCGCGTCCGCGCATGATCGGTTTCAACATGGAGTCAATCAATCTGCTGCTTCCTTCGGCATTCACAATCGCCATGCTCGGTGCCATCGAGTCGTTGCTGTCGGCTACAGTCGCCGACGGTGTGACGGGTACCCATACCAACTCTAACACAGAGCTTATAGGCCAGGGTATCGCCAACATCACTGTGCCCTTGTTCGGTGGTATTCCCGTGACCGGTGCCATAGCACGCACCATGGCCAACATCACCAACGGTGGACGCACGCCGGTGGCAGGTGTGGTACATGCGTTGGTTCTGACACTCACTTTCATGTTCGCGATGCCTCTGATCAGCCTGGTGCCGATGTCATGTCTTGCGGCTGTGCTTATCGTGGTCAGCTATAACATGAGCGGCTGGCGCACGGTGAAGGGTATGGCGACCAACCCAATGGGCGATGTATGGGTGCTTATCGTGACTTTCCTTCTGACGGTTATCTTCGACCTTACAATCGCGATAGAGATGGGCATGCTACTGGCTGTGGTCATCTTCCTGCGCCGTGTGTCGGAGAACACGACCATCAAGGTGTATGGTGACCAGCTTGATGCTGCCGACACAGATATGACTCAGCACGAGGTGCTTGACCTTCATCCCGGTGTGTCGGTCTATGAGATAGACGGCCCCTTCTTCTTCGGTGCGGCAACGAAGTTTGACGAGATGATGCGCACCGCGCCCCACCAGATGCCGGTCGTGCGCATAATCCGTATGCGCCGTGTGCCGTTCATCGACTCGACGGGGCTGCACAACCTCCAGATACTTATCGAGTCGTCGCACAAGGAGGGAATACTTGTCGTGCTCTCGGGTGTGCGCGAGAATGTACGCGACGCGCTTCACCGCTCGCACATCGACACTCTGATAGACCGCGAGCATATCTGCGACCATATCTCCCGAGCCGTGGTAGTGGCCAACGAGCTGGCTGACGCCCGCCACGCCACCCACGCCACCCACCAGCCCGCGTGACAATATTGTCTTACCTCCCGTCCGGCCAGTGCTTCTGACCAGTGTTTCTGACCACGCAGCCAGACCGGGCATCATCCGGCCCCGAATAAACAAGAGGCTGTGCCTATTTGAACTGCACCCCAAAAGTTTTTTGTCTAACTTTTGGGGTGCAGTTCATTTTGACACAGCCTCTTCCGGCTATCAATATCCGAGTGCTTTCAGGCACTTTGCGGCACATCCGACTCAGCTCAATCATATTGCACCGGAGACATTCCCCCAATCTACGCTCTAAAACTTAAAATCTAACCCCTAACGCCTAAAAACTGACGGATAAACCGGCAGTTTGCAGTTGCATATATCAAATTTTATACATAAGTTTGCACTGACAATATCGTCGTAATTCCACTGTTTTTGTCTGCGTATAATTATATGTGCTTGGTAATCAGATGAAAATGGTGGCATATTTAATGACAAAATTCCATCTTATGAAAAAATTACTATTTCTGATGTGTTTGGTTGCTGCATTTGCTACGGTTGCCGAAGCAGCTGTATCTGTGCCTGAAGCGCTCTATATCGTAGGAGATTTTCAGAAAAAGCCCTGGACGCACCCTTACTTAGGGGGAACAGATTTGAAAATGACAGATCCTGACGGAGATGGAATATTCGTCGGAGAGTTTGACATTCCGGCAGATATGCCGCGGGTGCAATTCCTTATCAATGCCAATTCAGCCACAGAAATTAAAGACGCGGGTATTCATTACGGATTCGCCGATTTTGGCATTGGCTACATTGATTTCCCATTGTACGATGATATTGATTTTACTGTTAATATTGACAAAATCATTAACAATTTTAATCCTGAAGGATCTGGGGAGTTGTTTTATTTTTCAAATTGGCAGGGTGGTACACTTAAAATAAAAGTTGACTGGAACAATATGACAGTTACTTTCAAAGGATCCAACCAGCCCAATCATCCTGATTATCCTGCTGAAGCGTGGTTGATAGGAGACTTCAATTCATGGCGTGTGCCGAAAGGTAATAAAGATAATGGTGCCTTGGCGTTAGGTGAGCCTATTTTGGGGCCATTCGGAATTACTTTCAAAGGAAAGGTCGAGGTGCCGGCAGAAGCAAATGAATTTAAGATATACACTGTGTCGAGTGATGGTGTCAGCCGCTATTGGGTAAATCAGGATAAATTCTGGTTGACCAATTGGCATAATCCGGTCACGAATGTCCATGAGGTGGGTGTTAAGCAACTTCGTATCGAACCTGGGGAATTGGTAGAACATGGTTGGGACGGACCGTTTTCAATTACGAATTGGAAAGGTGGCACCATGAACGTTAATCCCGTTTTTCTCTGGGAGGATCACTGGGATTCCGTCGTTTCAGTCTGGTCGGAAGATGCACCGGAATCTCCATTCTCAGATAAACCGATATACCTTATCACTGAAACTGATGGTGGAAATAGGAAGATTCAGGAGATAAATGCGCCTGAATATTCCATGAAAGTTGAAAAGAGTGTAGAGGGAAGGGAATGTACGGTCATATTGTCGACTGAAAACAACCTTTATCCGGCTCAGGAAAATTGTTATGGCCTGTCAGAGGACTCACACCTGAGCGATGTGCCGGATGATGAATGGGGTTATTCTTATCGAGAACAACATTTAGCTTTAGAAAAAGGTGGCACACCTTTCTCTTGTAGATTTCCCGGAATAGGTGAGATGGATGTTTATTTTGAACTTGTGACAGGAGATGTCACAGTATCACGGAGACTTCTGGATGGTGGGGGAGTTGAGGAAACAGGTGTGGATGACGCAGATAATGCCCCAGAGGAATATTTTAATCTTCATGGAGTTCGCGTGACCTCCATCACCCGTGGAATTTACATCGTTCGCAAAGGTTCTAAGACCCGAAAAGTTCTTGTGGGGTGATATGGCAGTCGCGGTTTTATGACAGGCTCGCCATTGCTATATATATATATGAAACAAGCCATAGCTATAGGTATGTGATACAATTGGTATCCAACTTCAGGTTAATGGGGGTGAACGGGAGGGTTGGCTTGCGAAAGCTAATGAGCATTTTAATATATTTTAAGTAACTGTTAACACAAATTAACTTTCGGGGGGGTAATGTGTTAAATTATGTGTAATTTTGCCATCTGAACTTATTTTTAATTTAAATTCTTCTAATTCAATGAAAATCTTACTCAGAACCTTTGTCGCAGTCACTGCCTGCTGCATGTTCGGTCTTGTGGGTTGCTCCAAAGATGAACCGTCATCGGGTGACATCAACGACAAACCTGGTGATTACGGTCAGCTCGGAGGTAATCTCATCACAATCGGCTCGACGCGCGATGTGGATTACACGAGTTGTGTGGTGCTCGGAACTGTGGACTTCCCTAAAATCACGAGTGACCATACGTATGGTGTGGTGTATATGGAGGCGCTTACAACTCCAGATTTTGACTATGATGCCAAGCTCCTTTATCAGGGTCACAGCAACAAGACTGACAAGGAGCAGTATGATTGTGTTGACGCAGCCATCATGAGTTCGTCGGCCGACGGTAAGTTCGAAAAGCAGCTTGTCGGTCTGAAACCGAACACTGTCTACTATTATCGTGCGTATGTCAGCATCGGACGCAATGTGAACTACTCCAAAGTAGAGATGTTCACGACCAAAGATCCCACTCCTGAAATAACTATGACGACTACTGACGCATCAGATATATATGCTGTGGCAGGAACAATGAACGGCGTTGTGAACGTGGGCAATCTTTCGGATGTCAATGAGGATCAGGAATACGGTTTCGTATATTCTTCGGCTCCTCAGCTCAACAGTCCCGACAAGCTGACTTACGAGTACTATGAGCAGTGGCTTATGAACCACTTTGAGACGGAAGAAGATTTTGATGGCCCGGAAGAGGTGACTACAACCACCAACCTCAACGGACGCATCAGTATTCCGCTCAGACATCTGCGTCCCGGTCAGACATACTATTACAGAACCTTCTTCAAATGGAATGACAAGTATTTCTATAGCCCGGAGGTCAAGACTCTGACCACTAAAGGTAAGGGTGAGATTTCGGTCGGAACGAACAAGGCGACAGATATCGATGCAACCTCGGCCATGCTCAACGGTACAGTGCCCTTCTCCAACATCGGTCTGGAGACAGTGACCGGAGGCTTCCTTATATCAAACGTGTATTCCAATGCCTCAGAGTTCACCCATGAGAATGCTGTGCGATGGGAAGATAGAAGATGGTCTCCTAATGCAGATGTCTATTTCGTAAGTTCTCCGGTGACAGAGAGAGACTTCAGTTACAGGATTACGGGACTCTCCCCGTTGACAACTTATCATGTTGTGGCATATATATCGCTCGGAACATATGAGGAGGGAGATGACGAAGTTGAGGAATTCGTGTATGGTCCGGTACAGCAGTTTGTTACCACCGATGAGGATATTTTTACCGGTTCGTTGGAGGTTTACAGTGAGGGGAATTATCCGTGGATGCAAATTCAGAACGGTGTGTGGAAATCGGGTAATACCGGTATCAGCGGCTCTCAGTCAAGCCTTTATATCAATGTCTCTCATTATTCAGGAGATCAATTGAAATTCAACCTCACTGTTAGCAGCGAGCAGGGGTATGACTATGTCTCCATATATCGCAATGGGTCGCAGATCGGCAACACCTATTCAGGGGATGTCAGGAATATAGAGGTGCCGATTACTTTTAATTCAGACGGATCTTCAATCATACGCATCTGTTACTCGAAAGACAGTTCCGGCAGTGTTGGTGATGACTCTACCATCGTAAGTGATATTCAACTTAAGCATTAAAGTGTTTTTTCATGCAATAGGGAGAGGACTAAGGTTCTCTCCCTTTTTTTATTCGGTGGGTGAGGTAATTTTTTCCGGTTATTGCGTTTATATAATATTAATGTGGCGGTCACTGGTGCCTTGGCAAGAGAACTGTTTGTGCCGGTTGATAAGGTGGTGGCCGCTTTTCTTAAATTTAAAATGACTCATTACTTATGACCAGGAATTTGAAAATATTTCTTTCGCTGCTGTTTGTGATGGTGGTTTCGGCCGCTTTCGGGCAGGATCACCAGTCGCCGCAGGCCGACGAGAGACCCGTGGCCAAGAAGGTGCTGTTTTTGGGTGACTCCATGACCGGCTGGCTCGCCGAACGTCTCAATGCCTATGGCAAGGAGAACGGCTTCGAGGTCGCTACGGTGGTCTGGGATGGCTCGACCATCAAGAAGTGGGGGAGCAGTCCGCGACTCACTTCAATCATATCTCAGCAGGATCCCGACGCTATATTCATCAGCCTCGGCATGAACGAACTTTTCGAGGCGAATCCTGCGACACGTCTCGGCACGCAGCTCGATGCCATAAAGGGTGCCGCCGGCGATGTGCCTATAATCTGGGTCGGGCCTCCGTCATGGCCCGGTCATGACAAGGGGGAGACGCTCAACACATGGCTGGCCGGTGAACTGGGCGAAGGCCATTTCTTCCGCAGCTTTGACCTCACCCTGCCGCGCCAGAGCAAGACCAATCCCCACCCCACACGCGAGGGTATGGTGAAATGGATGGATGCTGCCGTGGAATGGGTGCAGGAGAACGGTGCCGTGAAGTTTCCCGATGTGAAGAAGCCCGCGGGCGAACAGATGTCGCGAGGCAAGACATTCATCTACAAACGAATGAAAGAAACATTGTAAGAGCATATGATGGACAACCGATTGCGGGGCGCATGGCGTGTCGCGCTCCTTTATTCATTGTTTGGAATCTCTTTTAATGCCCTTGCCGATGAACCTGCCGACTCGCTTGCTACCTATGAACTCGACGAGTTTGTCATAACGAAGCGGACACCGGGCAAGATGGGACTGTCGGGTCCGGAATCGGGTTTCAAGTTAGGTCGCACCGAACTCTTCCGCGCTGCCTGCTGCAACCTTGGCGAGAGCTTCACCACCAATGCCTCGGTCGATGTTGACTATGCCGATCCGGCAACCGGTGCCAAGCAGATCAAGCTGCTCGGCCTGTCGGGCAGTTATGTGCAGATGATGACCGAGAACCTTCCCGCTTTCCGGGGCGCGGCGATGCCTTATGCGTTCCGCTACGTGCCGGGTCCGTGGATGAAGAGCATACGCGTGTCGAAAGGGAGCAGCACGGTAAAGAACGGCTACGAGGCGATTACCGGGCAGATTGATGTGGAGTATCTAAAGCCTCAGGACGAGAAAGCCATCAACCTGAATGCGTATTTTGACTCTGACATACGTCTGGAGCTGAATGGTGATGCCAATTTCCATGTGACCGACAAGCTCAACACGGTGGTCATGGCGCATTATGAAGACCGTTACCGCACGCACGACGGCAACCATGACGGCTTTGCCGACATGCCGGCCATCAGGCAGTTCAATCTGATGAACCGCTGGAATTATTTCGGCGAACGATACATATTCCACGGCGGTCTGTCATTCATCGACGAGCGTAGCCGCGCCGGCCAGACAGGTCATCATGCCGATGGCGACGGCACACCTCTTTATAAGATCAATCTCGATACGCGCCGGTACGAGGGCTACATGAAACATGCTTTCGTACTCGACGTGGACCACAACACCAACATAGCCCTTGCGGGCAACCTCTCCATGCACGAGCAGTCGTCGGTCTACGGGCGCAAGCTCTATGATGTGAACGAGAAGAGCGCCTACGCTCAGCTTATGTTCGAGACAGATTTCACGCCGGCGCATAACCTGTCGGCCGGCATGAGCCTGAACTATGACTATTTCGGTCAGAACCTGCTCGCAGACCCGACGGGTGAGGAACCTGCACGGCTGAATTAGAAGGAGCTTGTGCCGGGTATATATGCCCAGTACACATTCAAGCTCGACGATAAATTCACCGCGATGGCGGGCGTACGCGCCGACCACAGTTCCGAGTTCGGATATTTCGTTACACCCCGCTTCAACGTGCGCTGGAGCCCGGTTGAGATTCTCACCCTCAAGGCATCGGCTGGAAAGGGTTACCGCACCGTTCACCCGTGGGCCGAATATAATTACCTGCTTGCAAGCGGCCGGCAGATGGTTGTTGACAATCTCCGTCAGGAAGAGGCATGGAACTACGGCGTGAGCGCCGAGGTGTCAGTCCCGGTCGGAGCGCAGACCATCAGGGCCTCGGCCGAGTATTTCCGCACGGACTTCCTGCGCCAGGCTGTTGTTGACTATGACAGCCGTCCCGGCGTGTTGCTGATTGCCGACCTGAAAGGAAAGTCATACTCGAATGTGATGCAGGTGGAAGTGACGTGGGAATCCTCGTTTGGCGTTTCGGCAACGGCAGCCTACCGTCTCAATGACGTGAAGACGACCTATGGCGGCAAGCTGATGGAGAAGGCGTTGACATCGCGTTACAAGGCATTGCTCACCGTTGGCTACAAGACGCCGCTCGAACTCTGGCAGTTCGACGCGACATTCGTCATGAACGGTGGTGGACGTATGCCGGCACCATACATGACATCCGACGGTTCGATGAGCTGGGACGCGCGTTTTCCGGCATTCCCCTCGCTCAATTTCCAGGCCACGCGATATTTCCGTCATTTCTCCGTTTATATAGGAGGGGAGAATCTGACGAATTTCCGACAGAAGAATCCTATTGTCGATGCCTCGCAGCCTTGGAGCCCGACGTTCGACCCGACTGTGGTGTGGGGCCCGATAAGCGGTGCCATGGTCTATGCCGGCATACGTGTGAATCTGTAATCAATAAGTAGCTGTTCAAATTAAACCGCTACTATAATTTAAACATTCATTTAATTTGAACAGCTACTTAGCAATTACGATGGTTGCCCGGCTGAAATGTTTGAGTGGCCATCCGATTAATTAAAAGAAAGACAACACTATGAGCAAGATAATGATAGCTGCCGCGCTTGTGGCGGTGGCAGCGGCGGCAAACGCCAAGGATATACGCACAGTGACAGTGACTACAGAACCGCAAATGCACTGTGCCAACTGCGAGAAGAAGATCAAGGGTTTCTTCCGCTTCGAGAAGGGTATCAAGAAGATTGATACCAACATTCCGGAGCAGCGTGTCACGCTGACTTACGATGCCGACAAGACTACTGAGCAGGCGCTTCTCGATGCATTCTCGAAAATAGACTATGAGGTGACAAAGATTTCCGACAGCTCTTCAGAGAAGAAGGCTGACAGCTCGGCGGAGCCGGAGTCAGACGCTGTTTCGGGTGCCTCTCCAAGAATGTAACTAACCGATATAACCAACTACCATGAACGACATGAATAGCAAAGAAACAAAGCCGGTAGCGATGGTGACCGGCGCGACCAGCGGCATAGGCCGCGCGTGTGCCGAACATCTTATCCGTGCGGGCTACCGCGTGATTATAACAGGGCGCAACATCGGCGAACTCTCCCGTATGGCCGACCAGTACCGCCGCGACGTGTATCCTCTCTGCTTCGATGTCCGCGACCGCGAGACAGCCGAGGGTGCCGTGGCCTCGCTTCCCCCTTCGTGGCAGGAGATCGAGGTGCTTGTCAACAATGCCGGGCTCGCTCTCGGACTCGAGCCGGAGTACGAAGGCTCGTATGATGACTGGGACACGATGATTGACACCAACGTCAAGGGCCTGCTCACCATGACGCGCACGATTGTGCCCGGTATGGTTGCGCGTGGCCGTGGTCACATAATCAACATCGGGTCTGTGGCGGGCGACGCTGCCTATGCCAACGGGGCGGTCTACTGCGCCAGCAAGGCGGCTGTGAAGACCATTACCGACGGACTGCGCATAGACGTCGCGCACACACCACTGCGTGTAACTCTCGTGAAGCCCGGGCTGGTCGAGACCAACTTCAGCCGTGTCCGCTTCCACGGCGACGCGGACCGGGCATCGAACGTGTACAAAGGCATCGAGCCGCTGACCGGCGACGACATCGCCGCCACGGTAGTCTACGCCGTCCAGGCCCCCGCCCACGTCCAGATAGCCGAGATCCTGGTCCTCGCCACCCACCAGGCCAACGGCTCCACCATCGTCCGCAAACAATAGTCCAAAGCATTTGAGCTGATTATGGCAGTTTCAGAAGACAGAAAGTACACCGGGCAGTATGTCTATAACCTCCTTGAGGGTGTGAAAGGTCGCACCCTCGGAGAGGTTGATGATGTTGGTTCCAGACAGTTCGCACGTACAGAAAAGAGCAGTAAAATAACAGGTATTGCAGGCGACGTGATAGAGCAGTCTGTATTCTGTTACGACCGTGACAGCAAGCAGGAATGCGACATAGAGATTGATGGAGTCCTTACAGAACTGAAGACAACAGGTGTAAGGGTTCCCAAGACCGATCTGGCCAAGGTGCGTGGAAAAAGCTGGGAGGAATACAGCAGCTATTTTTCTGCGAAGGAGGGTATAAGCATTACAGGCGTGACGTTCGAGCCATCTATACAGAGGGATTTCGCAACATCTCATTTTTGGGAAAAATCGGAGAGGCTTCTGATTGTTTTCTATGAGTATGCGTCATATGATGTTGTTCCTGCAGCCGCTTACCGTGATTTCCGGATTGTCGGTTATTGTTACAATACCTTTTCAGAGGCAGAGAAATCACAGTTGCGGAGCGATTGGGAGATTGTTCGGGATTATCTGGCGGAGCGATATGACGCATATGAGAATGCCGAAGAGCGCAACCGCAGTCTTGTCGGGTTTACCCATGTGCTTCGTCCTCAACTCATGCTGATAGAATTGGTGCCCGGATTCAAGAGACGCAACAACGGTTCATATCAGCGACCGAGGTACAGGCTCAAGAAGACTTTTGTCGACCATATTGTAAGGGGACACTTCCGGGGAAACCGCGAGGAGGTGAGTCTCGGACATTCATTCTCAAGTTTCGCAGAGCTTGATGCACGTTGTCATGCTCTTGCGGAACTTTACAAGGGTAAGACACTTGCGGAGTTAAAAGAGATTCTCGGTGTGGAACTTGATATTTCAGCCAAGAATTTTACCTCCGGTTGCATTATAAAGATGTTTGGTGCGGATTGCAAGAGGTTGAATCAGATATCTGATTTTACGAAAGCCGGTATTATAGCAAAGACCATCACCATCACTCCATCCGGAGGTCGCACGGAAGATATGAAACTGGCGTCGGTCGATTTCTCCGAATGGACTGACAGGGACATAGATTTTGAAGATTCGGCTGTGTATTCCTATTTCAGCGAACATAGCTTTCTGTGTCCCGTATTTTGCGAGCGTGATAAGAACGACGCGTCAGGAACGACATTCGAAGGGTTCAAAAGATTTGCGTTTGATGAGGATTTTTTGCAGGGAGAAGTAAGAAGGACATGGCAGGATGCGCGTAACCTTATCCACCGCAACCAGCTTGTGCTGGAGGTGCAGTATAATAAAAGGACGGGAATGCCGATTTTGAATAATTCGGGAGGGTTTAAGGCTGCCCCCAATCTGCCGAAGAGTTCCGCATATACTGTGTTTTTCAGGGGTGGTGCAAAAGATTCTTCTGAAGCATCCAAGACTGAGGTGGTGAATAATATCAGGATGTTGCCACAGTTTTTCTGGCTGAAAGGTTCGTACATAACATCCGAACTTGAAAAATTACCCTATCTTTAACAACTAACGTTATGGCAATCAAAAGGAAGAACAGAATAAGGGTTGTGGAATTATTTGCGGGTGTGGGCGGTTTCCGCATAGGTCTCGAAGGTGCATCCGACGCTTTCGAGACCGTATGGAGCAACCAGTGGGAACCTTCTACTGTCCGGCAGGACGCGTCGATGGTTTACAGTGCGCGTTTCGGGTCGGAAGGTCATTCCAATGTCGATATAAATCTTGTGAAGACAAAAGACATTCCGGATCATGATCTGCTTGTGGGCGGTTTCCCATGTCAGGATTATTCTGTAGCGTCCACTCTGAGCCGTTCCGGAGGAATAGAGGGTAAGAAAGGTGTGCTGTGGTGGCAGATTTACAGGATTCTTGAAGAGAAAGGAGACAACCGTCCGGATTATATCTTTTTTGAGAATGTTGACCGGCTTCTCGGTTCGCCGGCGAAGCAGCGAGGACGCGATTTCGCAATCATTCTTGCTTCATTGTCGGACCTCGGCTACACTGTCGAGTGGCGGGTAATCAATGCCGCCGACTATGGAATGCCGCAGCGCCGCCGCCGTACCTATATCACAGGCTACCGTCGTAATTCTACGATAGACCGTGCGGTTGAGAAACCGGAGGATTGGATGCGTCATGACGGTGTATTGGCAAAAGCTTTTCCATATGATGCGAAGCCGGGAACGCTGTCTGAATTTACTATTGACGGTACGATACCTGAAGTGTCGGACTGTTTTAACAAAGGACGGAAGAACAGTCCCTTCGGCACAGCCGGAATAATGAGAGACCGGAAAGTTGTCTCTGAAGATGCTGTGGCACGATACGAAGGACCTGTGATGACGCTCGGTGGAAATCTTGTGGATGAGTCATTGGTGCCTGAGGATTTCTTCATTTCAGAAGATGAGTTGAAGAAATGGAGATATGAGAAGGGGGCCAAGAAAATAAACCGTGTTTCCAAGGAGGGATATGAGTATGTATTCTCAGAAGGGGCGATGGGATTCCCTGATTCTACAGATGCCCCCTCGCGTACAATAATCACGGGTGAGGGTGGAGCCGCTCCGTCACGCTTCAAACATGTGGTCGAGACTCCATCCGGAAGATTCCGCCGGTTGATTCCCATAGAACTTGAACGTCTCAACATGTTTCCTGATAACCATACATACCATCCGGATGTGTCAGACGGACGCAGGGCATTCCTTATGGGCAATGCCCTTGTGTGCGGCGTGGTCAGGGAGATTGGAAAGTCGCTGTACCGTTCGCACTTCGGAGAGGAGCCGGTGTCGACACATCCCATCGAGATGAGCCGGGACAGTCAGCCTAAGCTGGATCTGGGGCTGTTTGCCGTAGATTCAATTCCATTGGTGAAGAATCAGAGAAAGAAAACTTTCAAGCTTGATGTAGGCAAACACCTGTTCATCGGTTTTGTGAAACCTGACAACCAGGAATATTTTCTTGACGGAAACACTACGAAACTCTATTATACCGGTAAGACGAAATCATTTCCTTCGACCGTGGCATTGAACAAACTCTATTATTTCATGCCGTATATCAAGGGTAAAGGTGTGCGGGACCTGTATCTGGTCAAGGTGGCGAGAATCGGAAACAAGGCCGAGGTCAAGCCTGACTGCGGCGATACGGATCCAAGAATTGTCTTCGAACTCGACTATCTGTGCAGTCTTCCTGACTATGAACCGGTGAAGCTGAATATATTCAATACTTACCGCGACACCCTGCTCGGAAGCGTCGTGAAGAATATGTAACGCAAGTAATAGTCACAAGTAATAGTTCCAAATAATAATAATCGGTGTATATTTCACCGATTTGATGAACCATGTAACGGGGATTATATGTTATAGGTAAAGGTCGTAATGTGTGGGGTGAACGACTTTTATGTATAATAAATATTATCTTATCATGGGTAAAAGTGTTAAAAAGGTCGGTTATGACCGGGCAACTGTTTCTTGCGGTATTCTTCATGTCGGAGTAGGTAATTTTCATCGCGCGCACGAGGAATTCTATACCAATGAACTTCTTGAGGCGGATCCGTCACAGCGTAACTGGGGCATCTGCGGCGCGATGATGCTGCCTCAGGATGGTGCGTTGTATGAAAAGCTGAAATCGCAGGAGGGGGTGTATACCGTGACTGTTTGCGGTCGCGACGGCAAAGACAGTTGTTTTGAGATCGGTTCGTTGGCCAATCTGGTCTGGACGGGAGAAAATCCCGGCGCCATTCTCGACAGAATCGCGGATCCGGACATCAAGATCATTTCGATGACCATAACCGAGGGTGGCTATAACATCGACAAGGCCAGCGGGGAATTTAATCTGGAGAATGAGGCGGTGAAAAGAGATCTCGCAAATCCATCGTCGCCGGTCACAGTGTTCGGATATGTAGCCGAGGGTCTGCGTCGCCGCCGCGATGCAGGAAGCGGTGCCGTGACAATGCTTACCTGCGACAATCTCCAGCATAACGGAGATACAGCCCGAAAGGCATTCATGACTTTCTTCAAGGCTCAGGATCCGGAATTGGCGGAGTGGGCCGAGGAGAACATCACATTCCCAAACAGTATGGTGGATCGTATCACACCTGCGACACTTCCTGCAGATGTGGAGCGTCTGAACAAGATGAACGGCACTGACGACAAGGCTCCCGTATATTGCGAGGACTTCATCCAATGGGTCGTCGAGGACAAGTTCGCCAATGGCCGTCCGGAGTGGGAGAAGGTCGGGGTGGATTTTACCGACGATGTTACCGCCTACGAGAATATGAAGCTGAGTCTGCTGAATGCCTCGCATACGCTGCTGTCATATCCGTCATTCCTGAGTGGATACAGGAAAGTGGACGATGCCATGCACGACAGGCGCATCGCGAAGTTTGTCTGCGACTTCATGGATATCGACATCACTCCCTATGTACCCGCTCCGGGAAACATCAACCTCGATAAATACAAGCAGACACTGATCGAGAGGTTCGGAAACCGTTCGGTGAGCGACCAGGTGGCGCGTCTGTGTTATGACGGACTTGCAAAATTCCCGGTCTATGTCACGCCCAACCTCTCCAAGATGGTCCGGGACAACAAGGACTTCACACGTGTGGCATATCTGTTGGCCGCATACCGTCATTATCTGAAATATCACCGCGATGACAACGGCGAGGAGTTCAAGGTCGACGAACCATGGATGAACCCGGCCGACGAGGCACTCATCAACAGCGACAATCCTCTTGATTTCCTTGCACTGTCGGCATTCGCCGGGGCGAATCTCCGGGAGTCGCCTGCATTTGTCGACAAGTATCTGCACATGGTCGAGGCGATACGTGACAACGGTGCCATGCCCACTCTCGAAACAATCATCTGATTCTCCGGGCTATGAAAACCGCACCACGACGATATACCGTCGGCCCCTTTATCCTGCTGACGGTGATTTACTTCATTGTCGGTTTCCTGACAACTGTCAACGGCCAGTTCCAGGGCCCGATGAAAGTAGCGTTCCTCTCGCGGACCGACGCGTTGCGGAACACGCTCACTACGTTGATCTCGTTTTTCTTCTTCCTCGGGTATCTTGTCAACAGCTCGACAGCAGGAAGATGGATAAACAGCTCGGGCTACAAGACCACACTGTTGCGGGCCCTCGGCTTTATGGTCGGAGGCCTGTTGCTCTACAGTCTGTCGTCGTGGGTGGTGACCGGTTGGGGAGACCTGTGTGTCACAATCGGCAGCGACGTAATCCCGGCCGGATATTTCGTGTTCCTCGCCGGCTCATTCCTGATGGGAAGCTCGGCGGCTATGCTTCAGGTTGTCATAAACCCGTATGTCTCGGCCTACGAGCTGCCCGGCACAAAACCGGTGCAACGCATGAACATAGTGTGTGGAATAAACTCAATCGGTACGACAATCGCTCCGTTTTTCGTTACGGCAGTCATCTTTGCCGGAGTGGCAATGGAGAGTGTGTCGCCGGGTCAGTTGCTTGTGCCGTTTCTGCTTCTTGCCGGTGCGATAGGAGTTGTGACGGCTGTGACATCGTTCATGCCGCTGCCTGATATGGCAGAGACCCGCAGTTCAGGCGATGAAAAACTGCCACGCAGCGTGTGGTCGTTCCGTCACCTCGCGCTCGGGGTCGTGGCGATATTCTTTTATGTAGGAACAGAGGTCTCGGTCGGGGTAAATGTAAATCTCCACGCTATGCAGCTCATAGAGTCGGGACATCCGCTCTCATTCTTCGGGCTCGACAAGATAGAGGTTGCCGGACTGAATCTTGGAATTCCTGCGCTGCTTGCCACTCTCTATTGGGGAGGAATGATGGTAGGTCGGCTGATTTTCAGCTTCTTCAACAATGTGTCGCCCCGCCCGCTGCTGATTGTCATGACCATAGTGGCATCGGTTCTGATCTCGGTAGCTATGGTGACAGACAATCTCTGGGTACTTGTATCGGTCGGACTGTGCCATTCCGTAATGTGGGGATGTATCTTCACGCTGGCTGTGGCAGGTCTTAAGAAATATACTTCGAAAGCTTCGGGCGTTTTCATGGCCGGTGTTTTCGGTGGTGCGGTATTTCCGCTTCTGCAGGGTCTGTTGGCCGATGGACTCGGCTCATGGCAATGGACATGGAGCGTGGCCCTGGTCTGCGAGCTGTTCATGCTCTACTATGCACTGTGGGGCTGCAAGGTGACAGACGAAGAGGCTCTCCGCAACATTCACCTCGCTCCTGTCGATCCGGGATAAGCAAGCATGTAAAACAATTCAGGCTTCCAGCCTTGTCTCTGTTGGGACGGTTGGAAGCCTGCGTTGTGTATGGTTGCGTGGTGCGTCAGCGGACGAGGATTTTTGCTGTGCGCGTCGGTGTCGTGACGATGTACAGACCCGGGGTGACGGCGATTCGGTTGTCGGTGCCACGGTAGATGGTCTGGCCGGCCGCGTCGTAAACTGTGACATTGCCGGAGTTGCCTGTGATTTCTATCGCTCCTTTCGTTGCCCCGATTGTCACATTTTCGGCTGTGAGAAGTTCGGTTGATGTGGCGAGGGTCTGCGGTGTCGGTGTCAGTGCGCTGAACGAGTAAAGCGATGCCGGAGCCTCGCGTCGAGGTGCAGCTTCGGGAGTATCAGTTTCGGTGGTATCGTCGGGTGCTGCCGTTCCGGCGGTCATGTCGTGCAGGTTGAGGCGTGCGTAGACGGTCATGTAGCCGTCAGTTGTTGCATTAGGATTCCAGCCATGAGCCTCGACTTCTTCCATCGGCACGATGCGCGAGAAATGCAGTCTGTCTCCGCTGCGTAAAGTGGCTCCTTGTCCGTCGGTGATGCACACGGCTGACTTGTGTCCGGAATCAAGAGTGCTGTCGAAGGCTTCCGAGGAGGGTGAATCATACCGGTTTCCGATTACAAACACATCGTAGCTATCCACAAGTTCGGGGTTTACCTCGTCGTATAAGTCACCCTCCACGAGTATCGCGCCCTCATTGTAGAGGCAGGTAGATATGCTGAGTGTGACATCAGGGGTGAGATCGCGCCACATCTTTATCTCACGTGTCTGTACGGGGTAGATTTCAGTATGGTTTCCGTTCTGGTCTTCCGAGTAGGTGCCCCAATCGGAAGTGGCGCGATACATCTCGCGTATCTCGAACTCTCCACCCACATACTTCTTGTGCCATCCCGGAGTGGCCTCATAGCCGACGTATTCAATCGTGCCCTCGTTGCCTTCGACGTAGGTGTTGCTGACAGAGAAATTTGACAGATAGAAGCCTCTATTGGTTTTGCTGTCAGGATGACTGTCGTATGAGAGATTGGTGAGCTGGCCAGTAATGGCTTGTGACGGAATCTTGAAAATAGAGTGGTTATTCGATATTTCGCTGTTGACTCCACTCACAATTGTGTATCCGTCTGTCGAATTATTGAAATAATTTTTACCGGTTCCACAGAAATTGCCGATCAGAACGGCGGATGATTCTACAGCGTCACCCGATACTACCAGAGGAATGCCACTTTCTCCCTCTTCTCCCAGCATATCGCCGTTTTGCTTTTGAATGTGCAACTCCACTTTCCTGAATGTGTTTATTACGTCATTCCAACAGGTAGCTACAGATGCAGAGGTGTCAAAAATATTAGTCCTCGAACGGAATTGTAAAGAAAATGAATCATCGTAGAATGTAACTTTGATGCTTTCATCTTCATTACGTTCGATATTACCAACATAATTTGAACTCTCTTTAATGAAGAAGTGATAGTCGTGTTTCGGTTTCCATACCCAACCTCCTTCATAATACGAGTTTGTGGAGTGTTTTACAGTAACCAGCTTCACGGCGTTGCCGTTGGCATCGGTTGTCGGGGCACCATCTTTGCTCTCGGTGCCGTCGAGCAGCAGGTGGTCGCCGTCGATGGTGAAAGTGACGGAACCTCCGTTCTTGAACGAGGTGAGGCGGACCTTGTTGTCACTGCCTTCGACTGCCTCGAAACGTCCCCAGGCTCCCTCCTGCGGGCGCGGTGTGTCGCTGATCATTTCTGATGAGTAGAAGAGCTGCGTGCAGAACTTGTCTTTCCCGACAAAGTCGGCCACTGTGAACGAATCGGCCCAGGCGCCGAACGAACATAGCAGACACAGCATCGAAGAAATCTGTAATGTCTTTTTCATAATGCGGGTAGTTGGTTGTTAGTTAGATATTATAAAAACTTGGGTCTCAAGAATTTTGACTTGACCGTAAATGTACAAGCCGTTTGCGATGGCCAAAGTGGAAGAGACCCTCCAAAGCATACATGTGTGATACTTTGTTGGCAAAATTACATGTTATATAACATATTCCTGCAACATTTATGTTAACAAAAGTTAACCGTGCGTCAATCCGGCCAACATTGTCTGTATTAGTATCTAAATCGTATTACTGCGATTTTTTCAGTCGTTGTATCACGAGATATGAAATGTTTTTGTTAATTTTGCTCTTACGCGAAGGTGTTTTCTCATACCCGCTTATGTTTTATAGTTCCAATCCAAGAATCTGAAACATGGAATTTTATCCGAAACTCGCACTCGACATCAAGGGGCGCTTCGTCATTCCGTCGTACCAGCGTGGCTACCGTTGGGGAAAGCAGGAGGTGACGCGTCTGCTTGACGATATATATGAACGTGCTGGTACAGGCCAGAATTACTGTCTGCAACCGATTGTTGTCAAGAAAATTGAAGAAGACCGTTATGAGCTGATTGACGGCCAGCAGCGTCTCACAACCATATATCTTATTCTCAAAGCCATTCAGAAGAATATGGCTGTAGAGGTTCCCTATAGTATGGAATATGAAACGCGCAGGGACTCCGCCGGATACCTTGACACACTTGATCCGGAACATAAAAACGAGTATATCGATTTCAGATACATATATGATGCGTATCGCCATATCGACGACTGGTTCGGACAGGATGTCAATACCGCCTTCATGAGAAGGATGGACATATTCACTTTGCTCATGAAGCAGGTACAGGTGCTCTGGTACGAGGCTGATGCCGGTGAGGACAGCCATGAGCTTTTCTCGCGGATGAATATTGGCAAGATTCCGTTGACAAACGCAGAGCTGGTCAAGGCTCTGTTCCTGAACCGTGGCGCGGCAAACGGCACTGAGGGTAATCCGCTGCAATCGCAGATAGCGGCGCAATGGGATAATCTTGAACGCGAACTGCATGACGAATCGTTATGGGCATTCCTGACAAACGCCGATGCGGAGAAATACGACACTCGTCTTGACCTGCTGTTTGATTTCTTCACCTCCGACAGGACAGACCGTAAGGACAAGTATGCGATTTTTTTTGAACTCAGCCGGCTGCTAAAGGAAAAGTATTCGGGATCATCCTCGGAACTATGGCGCGACATATACGAGTATTTCCTGCAATTGCGCGAGTGGTTCGGCGACAACGGTCTGTACCACCGTGCCGGTTATCTATCGACGGTAAACGGTGATTTCCCGATTTCCAGGATTCTTAATGAGACCCGCGACATGGGATATGATGATAAGATCGACTGGCTTGACGGTAAGATAGCCGACGAGGTGAGCCTCGGCGGTGATGATGCCGAGACAGAAGGCCGTCTGCGTGAACTGTCCTATCTCAAAGACCGCACGAAAATAGAGAATATATTGTTGCTCATGAACGTGCGCACCACAGCCAATTCGGGCGACATGTCGAGATTCCCGTTCAACCGTTACAAGAGCAAGAAAGGTGGGTGGAGTCTTGAGCATGTACACGCGCAACATTCGGAGGGTCTGATCCGCCGCGAGCAGTGGGTGGAGTGGCTCACAGAGAATGCCCGGGGTCTTGAGGCTGTAAGCGGAGAGAAACCGGAGGTACGGCAGCTGCTCGGCGTTATCTATGATTATCTCGACAAGAATGACGATGGCATACCGGGTGCCCGGCTGACGCAGATTATTTTCAATGATCTTCGCGAGAAGACAACACAGTTTCTGACCGACGAGCGCATGTCTGATGAGGATCTTCACTCGATATCCAATCTCGCATTGCTTGGGTTCAAGGATAATATAGTGCTGAGCAACTCTCTGTTCGAGACAAAGCGTCAGAAAATAATCGACATGGACAGCTGCGGGGTGTACGTACCCGTCTGCACACGCAATGTGTTCATGAAGTACTACACCCCGGCCGGAGCAAACCAGCCGCACTACTGGAGTGGCGAGGACCGCGGCGCGTATCTTGACAGAATATTATCTATAGTCTACAACATCAATAAGGTTTAACGCTATGGCACAGCAATCATTCCGTCAGCTGTTCGGAGATGTGACAAAAGTCACCGTTCCCATGATTCAGCGCGATTATGCACAGGGTCGCAAAAGCGAGGCCAAGGTCCGCGAAGGTTTCGTGCGTAAGCTGAAAAGACTTGTCAACGGAGAACCCGGATCTCTCGATTTCATATATGGTGCCATGGAGAACGGTGCTTTCATTCCGCTCGACGGCCAGCAGCGTCTCACCACACTGTTTCTTCTTCACTGGCTTGCGGCGAAGAGGGAGAAGGTGGCTCCGGAGCAATATGAATTCCTGAAACAGTTCTCTTATGAGACACGGGCCAATTCTAAATATTTCTGTGAGCATCTCATACCCTACACCCCGTCGGACACGGGCGATATAGCGCAGGATATACGCCGTCAGAAATGGTATCGTCTGGAATGGAACAATGACCCTACGGTCGACAGCATGTTGCGGATGCTGGAATATCTCGACGGCTGTTTCTATCCCGACAAGGAGAACATCAAGCCGATATGGGAGAGTCTCGATAACATTCAGTTCTATTGCTTCAATATCGAGAATCTCGGACTCACCGACGACATCTATATCAAGATGAATTCGCGCGGCAAGCCTCTGACCGATTTCGAGCACTTCAAGGCATCGTTCGACAAGGTGTGCGGTGACCGTATGGCCCGAAAAATGGATCTCGGTTACACAGACCGCATGTGGCGGCTCGGGAACGTCAGCCCTTGTACCGCCGGTCAACGGGAGGAAGACAGGGATTTCATCCCTGACGTGGATTCGTATCTGCTCAACTTCATCCATGTCGTGTCGAGGTTCATAACACTGAGCCTGTATGGCACGGAGCCTTCTGACAATCCTATGGACTGGATTGAGGATATATATTCTCGCGGCGCAATGGTCCGGATTCTTGAAAGGGCTTTCGATGCCATATGCACCGACGAGGCAGAGGGTGTGTTTGAACTTTTCCTTACGCGCGATGACTGCGGGCCGTCGAAGATCAATGTCGGAAGTACTGACATCAATCTTCTCGACCAGGCTTGTGTCGATGGCGCGGGTATCGGTTATGTGGAGTTGCTGCTGCTTTACGCTGTTGTTCTGTATCTCTACAATCATAATACCTGCGGACCGGGTCATGAACGGTATATCACGGAGGAGAATATGCGTTCACGGCTGCGGGTGTTGCGCAACCTGCTGAAGAACTCAAACAATGAATTCCGTCCGAGCCGTTACCGCGATATTTTCCGGGAGGTAGGCGCACTGATTCTTCATGGTACTCTCGACAGTTCGCTCAAGGCTCTCAATGAAAATCAGAAGGAGGAGGAAATCGGCAAGATGGCCTACATCGCCGAATGTCCGGAGGCCGAGACTGAGATTGCCGCCATAGAGAATCATCCGCTGCTTCTCGGCGCACTGTCGGCCATAGGATGGAGAAAACCGGAGCTGTTCGGGGCTTTCCGCAGCGCGTTCGGAAATTACCGGGAGGAATCGGCGCTGCTGACAAGGGCCATACTTTGCAATGGCGACATCACCTGCAAGGAGAACGGCTGGCGCATACGCATGGGAGTAGGGGAGAACGGACTTGACTCATTATGGCGCAATGTGCTGTTTGTGAACCGTGACAACTTCCGTATTATCACGGTGCTCCCGGTGTTTCTCGAACGCTATGCGGCTGCTGTGGCTGCGGGTGCGGGGCATCTTGAGGTTCTGCAGGATATGATAGGAGCCTATCGCCCCGACGGGTTCGGGTTGAAAGATTATATCATAAAATATCCGTCGATTCTGGAGAAAGCCCGCTATGGCAAGTTCTATGATGACGAGGATATGGGTTGGATAGCCATATATACCGAGAAGAAGCCGGGACGCAACTGGTCGGTGGTCAACCTTGCCATCATTGAGGCGTACGGTGCCGGAGATGGCAGGATGCGTCTCAATCTCGGTGAATATTGGGACTTGCTCTGCATAGAAGGGACTGACCTGATTATAGACGCGACAAAGCCCGATGCGGTATATCTCTACAGGTATATTTCAACCGATCAGAAGGAATTGATCGATTCCTATCCCATTCCCGCTAAGGGCACGGCCGATGTGGCCGCCTATGTGGTTAAAGAAATACTGCCGCAGATACAGTCCCGGTGAGGGCCTGCATCCGCAGCAGCCGGATACTTTTGCAAGACAAATTCCTCCATTTGTCTTGCAATTTTTTTAGGGTGACTGTTACAGTTTATCGGCGGCGAGGCGCAGTTCGTAGGTGGCCTTGACCACGTCAGCAATGGTATCGACTATGGCCTTGTCTTCGAAGAGCGATTCGTTGGAGAGGTTTATCCAATATGACACTTTCTCGCATACAAACGGATCGAGCCAGCCCTTACCGGAGAGGTAAGCCTGTTCTTCGGCGAAGCTGCCGAAATATGTGCCCTTGCCCGATTCAGGATAGGTGTGTCCTTCGAAATACTCTGCGTCTTTGAGCAGTGGCGAGATAATTGAGTCGAACGTTTCGAACATCTCTCTGACATTCGTGTCGGCTATCATCTCGTCGAAACTCTTCTCCATGAGATACGCAGGTCGGTTGACACGTGTGGACAGAAGCAACTCGCATGCTATTCTGTCGGTAAGTACCTGAGGGCGTATGATAATCTCCACGCGGCCACTTCCGTCGGGCATGTCGATGAAGAAACCTCCGTTTCCGGTATTTTTCTTGATAGTTATATTCGGCACGACATCAAACTTTGTCTGGAGACGTCTGAACACGTTGTCATGGAGTCGTCCGATCATCCGCTTTTGGTCGACCTCGATGTTGTGTGAAGGTTCCGAAACCACGGTCACCGACGATTTATCGATGATGGAGCGTATGCGTTCCTCGAAAGATGCGGATTTTTTATCTGTCCCGCTTTCGATTGTGCTCTGAATCATGAGCAGGAGCGAACGGATGTCGTTGAAGTGCTGTTCGAGATACCTGTCGGTCGAACATGCGGCTTCGAGAATCTCCTCCCAGTCGGGAGCAGAGCCGGAGTCGCGTTTGAAGGGTATGTTGAGACGGCAGGCAATCGTGTCATCCCATTCTGTGAAGTTCGGGTTGAGCGAGAGCATACGGTATATCTTCGGATAGCAGACCTGAAGAGCCACGATTGCGAAATTCACTATGCGACCTTCACGCGAGGCGGAGAATTCCGCGTCGTCATCTTCTCCGCATTGCGCTATGCACGACAGCAGTGAGAGGGCGTTGATGAGCCGCTTGATGGAGCGGGGATTCTTTCCTACTGAATATTCCACAATCTTCTGGAAGGGTTTTGTGATTCGCGAGTCCATCTTTTCTCCGGCTGATATGTATCCGATGTTCCCAAGAGAGTCGAGTACGAAATTCATGGGACGGTAGCTATTGACCGGCAGGGAGAATGGCACCTGTATTATCTTGTCGAAGAAGGAACGGAACTCACGTTCATTCTTGTCGGTGAGTTTGCCGAATTTAGGCTCAAGTCCTTTGACAACAACCTCGTAGTCAATGGCGAGAACGAAAATGCAGTCTTTTATGCAGAATATGTTTTTCAGAAGCTCCAGAATCTCCACCGCTACCGGCGGATTGAGGCGGTCGAGGTCATCGACGAACACGATGACACCTCTCTTTGAGTCTCCCTTGATTTTACGTACACCCTCCTCAAGCGATTCCTTGAGGTCAGAGAGTGTCGCTGCCTCATGTTCATCCTCGTCGTTCTTGATGTCGGCCGGTATATTTGCGGCCTCGATAATCACACCAGCTCCCGGAATCATTTTAATGGCCTCGCGTACTCCCCGGTAGAGCGGTCCCCTGGATTTTTTCAGCAGACTGTCAAGTTTGTGTTTGGGAGCGGGACTTTCTTTTGACATCGAGTTGACCAGCTGCTCAATGATTTTGTATACGGTCTCTTCGGGTGATGAGAGCATGGAATATTCCCAAGTGTTTATATCGATGCCCACAAATTGACCGTCGGGAGAACACAAGGCTTTTTCGAGTCTTGTCATCAGCGAGGTTTTTCCGCTGCCCCATTCTCCTTGCAGCGCGATGGTTATCGGTGCCGAAGAATTTTCTATGAATTTGATGAGCCCGTTAACGTATCGTTCTGTTCCGAAATCGTTGCGGTCTTCATCAAACGGTGTGTCGGAAAGCGAAGATTTGATTGTAGTCATAGTGATTTGATATTTCTGTTGCACATCTGAAAATAGAGGATGGAGGGGCGCGTCAGAAGGGGCGGGTCAGAAGTTGTAGCCGATGGTGAAAACCCAGCCTTTGGTCACGCCGCCGAAGTCTTTGGTGACGTTGCCGATCTTGCGGTCTTTCCATGCGGGAAGACAGCCGGCAAGGTAGTGGGCGCCCACGTAGTAGTGGTCAAGTATCTCGATGGCTGTACCCATCTTGAAGCCGAAGTCGAAACCGGCGGCTTTCTGGTGGAAGAGCGGGTCTTCGGCGGTGCCGTTGACCACGAAGCGTTTGTCGCTGAGTTTCGAGTCGAGCACAAATGCCAGGTAGGGACCGGCCTCTACGTTCCAGCGGACATCGTCGGTGACGTTGAAACCGAACACGGCCAGAACCGGAATCGTGAAGTTGTAGCTGCGGCGTTTGCCGGCCTGGGCAATCTCGCTGCCGTCGGCCGCAAGAGCACTCCCTTCGGCTGTGCCGATAAGTGTGTAGGCTCCGCTGCGCGACTCGAAGAAGAATCCGGGCTGGATGGCCAGGTAGTCGCGGATGTTGATGCCGACAACGGCTCCGACATCTATGCCCGTGCCCCAGCTCTCGTGGTGGTAGCAGTCGGGATATGCCTTGTCGCTCATTGTGCGGTTGGTGGTGTTGACGCCGAGACGCACGCCGATGGTGAAGAGTTCGTCGCATTTCTCGGTCGAGAAGAAGTCTGCCGCCTGGGAGAACAGGCACGATGCGGCGCATGCCGCGCCTATGAGAAGTCTTTTCATATGTAGGGTCCGGTTTTCGGGAGTGTCAGGCGCGGCAACGTGTGACCGAAGCCGCTCCGCCATGGCCGCTCTTGGTTAGAATTTACAAATTTAAGAAATTTTTTCGATTGTATAGGAATATATTTGGTTTTATTACTAATTTTGTAGTCCGTTTGGTGCAGTCCGGAACCCTGCGGCCGCGCCGACCGGTATAACGTTTTGAAACATACATTTAATCTGATGACTCCAAGAACATACAAGTACAACAGTCTGCTGGTAAACGCCAAGGATTATCTGTGGATAATCTTCGGGCTGTTCCTCTATGCCATCGGCTTCACGGCATGCATATTGCCGCATGAGGTCGTGATCGGCGGCATGGCCGGTGTGTCAACCCTTATCTATTTCGGTACAGGCGGCTTCATCCCGGTCGCGATATCATCGTATGCCATCAACATGATGCTGCTGGCAATCGCCTACAAGATTGTGGGGCGCACGTTTGTGATGCGTACCATATTCGGCGTAACGGTTGTGGCTCTTGCCATCGGTGTCTGCGAGGGCTTTTTCATGGGGCTGGGGCATCCGCTCATTCCGGACCGGACGGTGTCGGTGGTGCTCGGTGGCATTTTCTGCGGTGTGGGCGTCGGAACCTGCTTTATCCACAACGGTTCGTCGGGAGGCACCGATATCGTGGCGGCGTGTGTGTCGAAGGTCAGCAACGCGAGCATCGGCCGAATCATGATATACACGGATATGCTTATTGTCTCGCTGTCGATTTTCCTGCCGTTCCAGGGAACATGGGTGGAGCGTATCGAGACACGGATACCGACGATTGTCTACGGTATTATGGTGACGTTCATAGTTTCGTTCATAACTGACCAGATTATCAACACAAACCGTCAGGCCACGCAGTTCTTCATCTTCTCGCCGAAGTGGAAGGAGATTGCCGACCGCATTCTGGTGGAGGCTCACCGTGGAGTCACGGTGCTCGACGGCAAGGGCTGGTACTCGAAGTGCGATGTCAAGGTGCTGATGGTGTACTGCCGCAAGATTGAGTCGGTGACTATTTTCCGAATCATAAAGAGCATCGACGAGCATGCGTTTGTGACGCAGGGAGCGGTCAACGGTGTGTATGGCCAGGGCTTCGACAAGGTGAAAATCAAGATGAAGAAGACTCACCAGAACGACAGCCGTGTCCATACGGCAGTCTCCGAGAACGGGAAGGTTGAGGAGCACTCGAAAGACTCTGTGCGCCGTTCGAACAGTGAGGAATGATATTTACAGACGAGGGCCGCTACTGTAGCGGCCCTCATTCGTTATAGTCGGGAACGATTCGTTCCCAGTCGGTCTCGCGTTTGCGCCATGTCATCTGTTTCTTGGCGTAGACGCGGGTGTTTTTTTTGATACGTTCTATGGCGGTGGTCCGGTCCATCGTGCCGTCGAACCATGCGAACATCTCTTTGAGACCGACGGTGTTGAGCGAATTGAGCGCACGCATGGGGTACACGCTGCGGGCCTCTTCTTCGAGACCGTCGCGGACCATTGCGTCAACGCGGCGGTTTATCCGGTCGAAAAGCACATCGCGTGGCGGGTCGAGGAGTATCTTGCGGATCTTGAACTCGCGTTGGCGACGCTGGCCGGTGCGTAGGGAGGTGTAGGTTGTTCCGGCCGCCCGTACAATCTCGACGGCGTGGAAGACACGCTTCATGTTGCGGCGGTCCACCACCTCGTAATATTCCGGATCGACGCGGCGCAGCTCCTCAAGCAGCCATCCGTCGCCGTGTGAGTCGTGCTCCTGCTTGAGCGAGTCGCGTATGGAGTCGGGCACGGTCGGCAGTTCATCGATGCCATGGCAGAGTGCGTCGACATAGAGCATCGAACCTCCGCAGACCACGGCGACCCCTTTCTCAGAGAGCATACGGCGCGTCAGCGCAAGAGCATCGCGTTCGAACTCGGCCGCGCTGTAATAGGCATCGAGCGGCAGCATGTCGATGAGATGGTGGGGCACGCGTGAGCGTTCATCGTCGGTAGGCATGGCGGTTACAATCGGTATGCCACGGTAGACCTGACGGCTGTCGGCCGATATTATGCCGGTGCCGAGACGTTCAGCCACATCGACAGCCAGAGCCGACTTCCCGGAGGCAGTCGGCCCTGTTATGACTATCAATGTCGGCTCGTGAATGTCAGTGATTGACTTCAGGAGTTGCATCTGTTGTAATTGTCGTGGGTACGGATTACTCGGCCACGAGGCGGCAGATGTTGACGATTACCTCGGTGGCTTTTTCCATAGACTGGATGGGCACGTATTCGTAACGTCCGTGGAAGTTCTCGCCGCCTGCGAAGATGTTGGGGCAGGGGAGACCCTTGAACGAGAGCTGCGCACCGTCTGTACCGCCGCGGATGGGCTGCACGCGCGGTTCGATACCGGCCTCGCGCATGGCTTTCTCGACAGTCTCGATGATGTGCATGAGCGGTTCGATTTTCTCGCGCATGTTGTAGTACTGGTCTTTTATCTCGGCGGTGCAGCAGCCGGGATATTCCTCGTTGATCTTGCGGCAGAGGTGCTCGATCTCGCGTTTGCGGCTCTCGAAGCGTGCGCGGTCATGGTCACGGATGATGTAGGTGAGCGTGGTCTGCTCCACGTTGCCCTCGATGCCCACAAGGTGATAGAAGCCCTCGTAACCCTCGGTATGCTCTGGAGTCTCCCAGCGCGGCAGCATGGTTATGAAGTTGTTGGCCACGCGGATGGAGTTGATCATCTTGTGCTTGGCGTATCCGGGGTGTACGTTGCGCCCCTTGATTGTGACCTTGGCCGATGCGGCGTTGAAGTTCTCGTATTCGAGCTCGCCGACGGCACCGCCGTCCATGGTGTATGCGAAATCGCAACCGAATTTCTCGACGTCGAACTTATGTGCTCCGAGGCCGATTTCCTCGTCGGGGTTGAAGCCGATGCGGATCTTGCCATGCTTGATCTCGGGGTGTGCCTGGAGGTATGCCACGGCGGTGATGATTTCAGCGATACCGGCCTTGTCGTCGGCTCCGAGCAGGGTTGTTCCGTCGGTCACGATAATGTCGTTGCCGAGGTAGTTGAGCAGCTCGGGGAATTCCTCGGGGCTGAGTGTGATGCCCTGCGCCTCGTTGAGCGTTATTGCCTTGCCGTCATAATTTTTGACTATGCGGGGACTGACGTGACGACCCGACATGTCGGGGCTTGTGTCCATATGGGCTATGAAGCCGATCACGGGCACATCCTTGTCGATGTTGGCCGGGAGGGTGGCGAAGAGATAGCCGTTCTCGTCGAGCGATACTTCCTCAAGTCCCATGCCGAGAAGGACGGCCTTGAGGTATTTGGCGAACTCCATCTGACCGGGCGACGAGGGGGTCATGTTGGTGAGTTCGTCGCTCTGTGTGTCAAATTTCACGAAGTCAAGAAATCTGTCGGTTACTGTCATAATTTATGGTATTGAGGGCAGGCGGCCATGGTTTTTACGTGTCGCCGCATGCCGGTTTGTTCTTTTATTTCGCGAATATAACGATTTTTTGCAATATATTAGCTAAATTTGCTTTATGAAAAAGAAATTACCCCTCATTTTATTGGTGGCATGCCTGGTTGTGGTGGCCGCCGGCATATATGGCGTGTCGCGCATGGATGATGGCTCACAGACTGATAATCAGCGCGTGGCGAACGCTTCCGGGCCGCGAGGCATCTCCTCGTCGGCTCCGGTTGGTAAGGCCGCCGACCTGCTCGATGTCAAGACTCCGGCGCAGCTTGCCGACCGACGTAAGGATTATACAGGTTTCACCGTGTCGTTCAACAAAGATAACCGCACGCCCAACTGGGTGGCGTGGGAGTTGCTCGGCACAGAGACATCGGGCGGGGAGTCGCGTTCCAACAAGTTCTGGCAGGATGAGGAGATGGAGGGTTGTCCGGTGACGCGCGATTATACGAATTCCGGTTACGACCGGGGGCATATGTGTCCCGCCGCCGACCAGAAGTGGAGCAGCGAGGCCATGACCGCCTGTTTCGTGCTTACAAATATCGTGCCCCAGGACCATGCGCTCAATGCCGGCGCGTGGCAGACGCTTGAGAGCAAGGAGCGCCTTTGGGCGCAGCGCGACTCGGCGATACTGATTGTTGCGGGTCCGGTATATGCTGACTCTGACACGAAGCGCATAGGCGATGCCGGTGTGCGTGTGCCCGGCGCTTTCTTCAAGGTGATGGTCGCCCCCTATCTCGACGAGCCGCGCGGCATAGCGTTCGTGTATCCCAACATGACTTCGCCCGGAAATATGGAGAATTATGTGATGACCATACGAGAAGTGGAGAAACTGACCGGGTATGATTTCTTCCACAATCTTCCCGATGATGTGGAAGAGGCGGTAGAGACCGTGTCATCCTTCCGCGACTGGAACGGCAGGTGATGCGTGTGGCCGGTCATCAAGAGAGTATGTTTCTGAAACTTTCGCATTCGGTATAATTTGTATTTCGGTATAATATGCAGACAATCGTTGCAATATCCACCCCTTACGGAACGGGAGGAATCGCCGTTGTGCGCCTTTCCGGTTCCGATGCCCTCGAAATAGCCGACCGGGCATGGCGCGGCAAACCGTTATCGTCTGTGCCGTCGCACACAGCCCATCTCGGCACCATCACAGCTGATGATTCCGGTGCTGCGCTCGACCAGGCTGTCGCGACTGTGTTCCGTGCTCCCAACTCATTTACCGGAGAGGATACGGTGGAGTTTTCGGTGCATGGATCCAAATGGATACAGCGTCAGGTAGTTGAACGTCTCGTGTCGCTTGGAGCCGTTCCGGCCGGACCGGGCGAGTTCACACAGCGAGCGTTCATGAATGGCCGTATGGACCTTGCCCAGGCCGAGGGAGTAGCCGACCTGATAGCCGCATCGTCACGAGCCGCCCACAGACTTGCCATGTCGCAGGTGTCGGGCGGTTTCTCGACGCGCCTCAATCAACTGCGCGAGCGGTTGATAGAACTTGCATCTCTCCTTGAACTCGAACTTGACTTTTCGGAAGAGGATGTGGAATTTGCCGACCGGACACGACTGCGCGAAATCGCCGACGAGACCCTTGCGTTGATAGAGCGTCTTGTATCTACCTACGACTCAGGCCGCGCCTTCAAAGAGGGTGTGCCGGTAGCCATAGCCGGCCGGCCGAATGCCGGCAAGTCCACGCTCCTCAACGCGTTGTTAGGTGAGGACAAGGCGATAGTGAGCGACGTTCCCGGCACGACACGTGACGTGATAGAGGACACGCGTGAGATAAACGGCATACTGTTCCGCTTCTACGACACAGCCGGTTTGCGCGACACGGACGACACCGTAGAGCGCATAGGCATAGACCGCGCCCGCGACGCGATAAGCCGCGCCGCGATAGTGCTCTGGGTTATAGACGCTTCAACGCCCCCCGCCGAACTCGCAGCACAACTCAAAGAAGCAGAAGTGCAAATAAATGCCCATCCGGAATCCAGGCACCTCCTGCTGCTGAACAAAACCGACATGCAACCGGGCAATACTGGCCGGTTGCCGGGGGATGTTGCCGAGAGGTTGGATAGCAACGCCGGCGATAAGCCGAGTGAGGGAGCCGGACTGCTTAGCGATTCTATCGGGGAAGTCGCATACATGTCAATATCTGCGAAGAGCGGAGCCGGCCTCGAAGCACTCGAAAAAGCACTATCGCGACTTGTGAAGAGCGACCACGACCCCGATGCCGAACTGATAATAACCAATGCCCGCCACAAAGCCGCCTTGGAATCGGGAGCCGCCTCCCTCCGCCGCGCCCGCTGCGCGATGGATACCGGCCTGACCGCCGACTTCATAGCCCAAGACGTCCGCGAGTCCCTTCACCACCTCGGCACCGTAACCGGCGCCATCACCCCCACCACCCTCCTCACCTCCATCTTCACCCACTTCTGCATCGGTAAATAGATGATTGTCACTATTTGGTAATAAATGGCATAAACTATTGAAAAGTCGCTCGTTATCGGGCGACTTTTTTCGTGCTTACCGCTCAATAAAACCACTTTTCATCCCTTTTCACCTGCTTTTTTGTACCCGATTTGTAGCGAATAGCCATGAGTTGCAATCAGGAAACGAAAGGTTATGGACGATATTTACGTAGATTTACGTCGGTTTACGCCCATATACACTTTCGGCGAAATAACTGGCGAAATAACCACGGAAAATGTGAAATATGAGCAGTAACATTGAAATCAAAAAGAAATGCTGTTGGTGTGGAAGTGAGTTCATCGCTCGCAAGACATCAACAGAGTACTGTAGCCACCAGTGTTCGGGGCTGGCATACAAAGAGCGAAAACGTCAATCTCGGCTTGAATCCTATCAGCAGGAATACGAGCATCAGCAGTCGGGTCGAGCAGAAGTAGCAACACAAGAGTTCTTGACACCAACCCAAGCGGCAAAACTTCTTGGAGTTTGTCACATGACAATCTACAACTATATCAATCAAGGTGTAGTGAAAGTTTGGAAACTGAAAAGGAAGACTCTTATCAGGCGGGCAGACATTGATGCTTTGTTTGACATTCTCAAAGTTGAACAAGTGACAGAGGCAAAAGTACCCACACCTATCACCGAATTCTACACATCGAAGGAGGTGCAGGAGAAGTATGGCATATCCAATTCGGGACTCTATGAGATAGCCAAGAGGGAGAAGTGGCCGAAGACTCAACAAAGGGGCAAGACCCTTTGGAGCCGGAAACATGTTGACGCTTACTTCGCAAAACAACAACCTAAGGAGGGAATATCCGAATGGTACACCGCAGCTGAGATTCAAGCGCGATATGGGATGACTCTGTCGGCAATATACTGTCTGGTATCAAAGGAGGCCATCCCCAAGAAGAAAGTCGGTGCAGCTACATTCTATTCCAAATATCATTTCGATTTAGCCAAAGGCATAGCCGAGCCGAAAGAACCGGAGTATTATACATACCCGGAAGCGATGGAGAAATATGGGCTGACACGCGACCAGTTGCACCACTATCTGAAGTATCACAACATTACCCGTGTGAAGAAGGGCAAGTACACTCATATTCTCTGGAGTGAATTGGATAATCTCTTGAAATCACCGGAGATATAGCCTATGGAGATGGTTTGGAGATACATCGGAGAGCATCCGGACTCTATTGTTCTCCCTCGATTCTCATGCTTACTTTGTGTCAAATTTTAATCCCCCACACAGATGAATACATGTACCAAAGTATTCCTCCGCAAGCGTCCATACGCCGGAGGAAAGCTATCGCTGTATCTTGACTATTACCCGGCGATACGCAATCCGCACACCAACAAGATGACACGCCGTGAGACTCTCGGTATTGTCATCTTTGCCAACCCCACCAACGAAATGCAACGCCGTTTCAATCAGGAAATGGAGGAAAAGGCCGAGGCCATACGTTGCATCCGTTATCAGAGTCTGATAAATGAACAGTTTGGTTTTCTCGACAAGACAAAGCAGAAGCAGGATTTCCTCGCCTACTTCGAGAAGAAAGCCAAAAGCAAGTATGAAAAATGGATGAGTGTATATCTACATTTCAAGAACTTCACCAGAGGTCAATGCACTTTCGGTGATATTACCGTGAGCCTGTGCGAGGACTTCCGTGACTATCTTCTCATAGCCTACTCACTGCGCCACCCGGAAAAGAAGATACCACTGTCGGCTAACTCTGCCGCCGGGTATTGGTCAACGTTCCGTTGCCTGTTGAAAATGGCATACAAGGAGAAGCTTCTGCTTGAAAATGTCAACGATTTCCTTGATGGACTCAAATGGCAAGAGGTCAAGAAAGAGTATATCACATTGGAGGAGATGAAGATTCTCGCAAACTCTCAATGCGACATTCCAGTGTTGAAGCGAGCCTCTATGTTCGGTCTATTCACCGGCTTACGTCTCAGCGACCTTCTTCAGCTCAAATGGGAGAATATCGAGCGTAGTCCCGATGGAGGTCACTGCATCAGACTCTGCACTGAGAAAACAGAAACCGAGGCTACTCTCCCTATCAGTGAGGAAGCACTGCAATATTGTGGAGAACGAGGTGACGGTCTTGTTTTCAAAGGCTTCAAACGCTCAATGGCTCAACATGCTTTCAAGAATTGGGTAAAGTCTGCCGGGATAACAAAAAAGTTGTCGTTCCACTGCTTACGCCACTCATTCGCCACCATCCTTATCTCATTGGGTATTGATGTATATGTCGTGTCGAAGATGCTTACTCACCGCAGCGTCAGAACGACTCAGATCTATGCCGAAGTGGTCGGCGAGAAGAAGCGCGAGGCTTCCAACGCCATCACGCTCAAATAGTCACCATCCTTTCAAGTCTGTTTGGAAATGCCATCTTGCAGAAATGCGAGGTGGCATTTTTAACATTTGGGATAGCGAACAATAGCGAAAAACATGGTGTTTTATTCTTGTTTACAAAATTCAGCACAATTTAAGAATTATAAAAATCGAATGAAAGACCTGATTAAAGGCCACAATCCGCTGATGCTATTCTTCGTAGCTCTAATGAGTCTCTTCTTTGCGTATGCGGTGAGAAACAAGATTGTCAGTGAAGGTCACACTGACTTAAACGCCAATTTCTTCTTTTTCATGGTATTGGCAAGTTGTATCGGGGTTTATTTCCTTATCCATGAAGGGATAAAGGAACTCACGGACTTCTTTGTCAAGAAGAGTTGGAAGAAACGCGGAATAACTCCGCGGATCGCTACAAGTCTGGACACTTCAACGAATGAGAACAAGAACTCCGAAATTGAAAAGCCAACGACCGAGAGTCAACCTCTTACAAGAGAGGATGCAAGAATACTATTGACCGAGGTTTTGGCAGTCAAAGCTGAAAAAGCATCTGACGATAAAGAGGAGTTAGTCAAGACTATCAACGAAAATATGCTTGACCTGTCGAATGTTGCCGCCAATGCTGCTAACGAGATTGAAGCAGGATTGCAACGTACATTCCAAGAGGCATGTCTATACACAATCGAAGTACTTGGCCCATATATGACCAAAGAAAATCTGGAGATACTCATAAGCCGGTTATCGAAGTTTCAGAGAGCTGGTAATAAGACATGGTCGGTATTATCTGCAAGTGAGACTGTCCACAAAAAAGTGGAAACTCATTCTCCTATTACCAAAACAGACCTATATCACTATGGCTGGAATATGCAACAACTCTTTAGCAAGAGTGGACCTCAGGCTGCGTACTTCCTGCAAAGTACATTCCATGAACATTTTGAGGATCTCCAATTGAAGACAATCAAAGGAAAACTGACACTTGACGCAGACCGGGGCATTATCAAAATAAATAAAGAATTCAGTCCCAACTATCGCAATCGGTTGGAACGAGAGAAGCAGAGGAGTCAGCGTGAATTGACTAAGCAGCTTGAGGAAGAGCAGAAACAAAAGAAGTTCGAAGCGCAAGCCGACCGTCGAGAAAAGGCAGAGGAAAGATATAGGCAGCAATCAAGTCAAACTCCCCAGCCACCAAATGTAAGCCCCTCCAAAGACTTGAAATCGGGAAGGATGACAGATGATGACAAAGCTTATGCGTCTGCCGCCAAATTCCGTGAAGAGGATTATGATAACAACTTAGACGATGATTTGGACGGAATCACAGAGTTCCCGGATTTGTCTGGTTCATGTTATTGAATACTCATCTCCAAACCATCTCCGCTCAATTTCTCCGGAGAAAAGTACTGATTTATAGCTTCGGAGACGTTTTAGAGACACTTTAGAGTCGGTTCAGACCCTATTGTTCTCCCTTATTTCTCCCTGTAATTTTGCAACCGAATCCTTGACACGGATATGCCATGTCGGCGTGCCGTTTTCCCAAGGGTTCGGTTGCAAATTTATGGAAACATCCATCACCTTTGATAAGTTGCCCGAAGCGGTAACTTATCTGACCGCGCTGGTAACAAGCCTGCTCGGTGAACTGAGGGAGTTGCGCAACTCGCTCTCCCCACCCCAACAAGTCGCGCCTGAATTCATATCCACTAAAGAGGCGTGCGCATTGCTCGGAGAGTGTAAAAACACTCTTTATAATAAGGCGCGAAACGGCGTTGTTCCAGGTTACAAGAATCCCGGCGGCAAAGGCTGGCGCTTTATCCGAAGCGAGTTGCTCGATTATATGGCATCGGGCAAACCGAAATCTCAAGCGCAAGCCTATGACGAGATGGTAGCCGAGATTAACAAGGGGCTTCGTCCCGGAGGTAGAAACAAATCCTGTCGCCTATGAGTGAGAAATCTACACCTCAACTCATTCTCGACAAAGCCATTGACCTCAGCGTCAATCAGACCGGCAGCGGTTTCCCCATCAGCATCTTTCCTTCGAAAATTCAGAAAATCATCAGGGAGGTAAACGATTGCTATGGATTCCCTATCGACTATGTCGGAGCGGCGATGCTGGTTGCTGTTTCAGTCGCGGTGGGCAACACTCATCTTGCGAGGATGAAAGAGGGTTGGGACGAAAGCGCCATTCTGTATATGGCACTAATCGGCAGACCCGGAGCCAACAAGAGCCATCCGTTGAGTTTCGCCATGCGTCCGTTTGTGGAGCATGACTACGAGCAAAACAGAATTTTTGAGAAACAATATCTGGAATATCAGGACCAATTGGAGATGAGCCGGAAGGAACGTGCAGAAAAAGGTATTGATGTCTGCCCCCGTGAACCTGTCCGCCACCGATTTCTGGTTTCTGATATAACGCCGGAGGGTCTGAGTCTCATTCATTCTCAAAACCGCCGTGGTCTGTGTCTTCTTTCAGACGAGCTTTCAGCATGGGTCAAAAACTTCAACCGCTACAACAACGGCTCTGAGGAGCAGTTTTGGCTTTCGGTATTCAGTGCTAAGCCTACTATGTCCGACCGCAAGAGTTCCCGCAGTTCCATCTTCATCAAGCGACCGTTCATATCCGTTATCGGTACTATGCAAAAACGCATCCTTTCGGAACTCGCCAAAGGTGAACGCTCGGCAAACGGATTCATTGACCGCATACTTTTCGTGATACTCAAACATGAGATGTCAAACAGATGGTCGATGAAGCAACCGACATTTGATGTTTCCGGAGAATGGCAAAATATTCTTTCCCGGTTGATGTGCATTGAATGTGCTTACGATGAGAACAACGACATTTTGCCTATCATCGTCCCCTTTGCTGAAGAAGCCCTTGAAAGGCTTTTTGAGTGGCAGCATAACTTGTCTGACAAATGTGACACAGAACCTAACGAGACCCTTGTCGGCATCTATTGCAAATTGCAGATATACGCCATCCGATTCTGCCTGATAATACAAATGGCACGATGGTCTTGCAATGATGCTGGAAAAGATGTCATTGACCTGATTTCAGTTGAGAGAGCCATTACCCTTGCTGAATACTTTATGGAATCCGCCAAGAAAGTTCAGACAATTCTCAAAGAGCTTTCGCTCACCGCACAGCAGTTGGCCATTGTCACCGCCTTGCCTCCGGAATTTACTACTGGGAGTGCTATCGCCGTAGCTGCGGAAAACGGCATGTCGGAGCGTGCGCTCATGGAGTTTCTGAAGAACTTCAACGGCAAACTTTTTCAAAAGTCGAAGCATGGGAATTATATCAAACTCTGACCTCATGCAGTATCATCAGATTCAGCAGTTTGACTTTAGAAACTGCGTAAACTGCCGAAACTGCGGTATTCTTCGATTTGCCACTCCGATGGCTTGCAGAGCTACACCATCCGAGTATCAAAAGGGTATGGAATCAGGGCAGAGACTGCTTCTCAGACTCTGCTTTTCTCATCGGTACTTCGTAATGCCGAAGGCTCGCAGTGGATATTACAGTGACAGGAGCAAGTTAGTGTTTTGGGACAACCAAAACCCGCCGAAGACCACCTCCGGCGGCACGGCTAAACTTGCATCCCGTCGGTCTAAAACTATTTATCAACCAGTCGCTACCAGTGGCGAATTACCTTCTAATTTTCTCGCAAATGACAAATGAGAAATCTCCAAAGAGGAAAGGTGGCCGACCTCCAAAATCAGCCACAGAGAAGAGGCGTTACCGCTTCACTTTGAAAGTCTGCACGGCGGAGAAGTTCGACCTTTTGACCAAGGCCGGACAAGCCGGGATGACCCCGACAGAGTATATCCGGCAGAGCGTGGCACACTCTGTAGTAAAGGAACGGATGACTCCCGAACTTGCCGAATTCCGGCGCGACGTATGCGGTATGAAAAACAATCTCAACCAGACGGCACATGTCGCCAACCGAGATGGATATGCTTTCGCTGCGCAGATGAACCGCGAGCTTTGTGCCCGTCTTGACAACGCCCTCAAACATTTTGGCCTATGATGTCGAAGTTGAAGAAAGGTCAGGAATTCAGAGGTGCGGTTACATACGTTCTCAATGACAAGAAAGGTGCAGAAATCATCGCCGCCGATGGACTTATGCTCGACTCGATTGACAGCATAACTCATAGCTTTGAGTCACAAGCCGAGATGAATCCGAGGCTGGCAAAGAATGTCGGGCATACCGTGCTGAGCTTTTCGCCCAATGATGCCCCACGCATGAGCAATGACTATATGCGGCAAATTGCGCTGGAGTATCTGGAGCGAATGGGAATCCACGACACTCAATTTCTGATTGTACGCCACCATGACCGGGAGCATCCGCATTGCCATATCGTTTTCAATCGCGTCAGCAATTCCGGAAAGACTGTATCCGACAGCAACGAGCGTTTCCGCAGCCAGCGGGTTTGTCGGGATATTACCGAGCGTGAAGGGCTGTATATAGCACCCGGCAAAGAGGAAGTCAAACGCAACCGCTTACGTGAGCCGGATAGAACACGTTACCGGATATTCGACATCATTAAGGCTGAGTTGCCACGACATACAGATTTCAACAGCTTCATCGCGGCTGTTGAGAGCCACGGTGTAGAATGTACCCTCATCAACAACGGAAGCACCAACAAGGTGCAGGGCATACGCTTCAAGATGGGTAAGTATGCGTTTAACGGCTCGAAGATTGACAAGTCGTGCAGCTACTCCAAGTTGATTCGTGCTTTGGAGGCCAACAAGCCAAAAATAAAGCCTCAGCCGGAACGTAAGAAGCCGATACCACAGCAATTTCACGCTCCACAACAAGAGTACAGAGACGAGTCGCAGGATTTCAGCCTCGGTCTAAACTTATTTCAACTTCATTCAAGCGGCGATAATGTACCGATTACGGAAACAACATGGTTCAAGAGTCGCCGGCGTAAACCTAAAAAAGGAAGATCTGTATAATGAACACCTTCACAACATCTCAGGGAGAAGCCGGTAAGAATCCAGCGCTCCCGACCTCTTCCTCAAACGCGACTGCAAGCCCCAAGAATATCGACATCAACACTGTCTATATGTTCTTCGAGGAGCTGTGCAACAAGTTTGAGAAAGGTCAAGCCAAACAGTCTGATGGCTCACAGGTTCAGACTGAAGTGTATAACCCCGAAGTTTTTGAGAATATTCTCCTCAAAGCAATGTCCGGCATTGATTTCAGATTCAACAATCCGATACCGGACTTATCCAAGTTGCCCAAGCCGAAGGACTACTCTCAAAACTTCACTGACCTCGGAACCAAAATAGAAAAGAAGGATTCCGAAACAGGAAAGGCTCTGAGTTCGTTGGGCACGACCATGACAAAATTGGAGGCGGCTGTCAAGTCGAACACTGCCGCCGTCAATGCCAGGCCCAAGGTACAGAAAGTTGAGAAAACTATCAAGTTTGACATCAACTCATGGAAATGTTTCGCTTGCGTGGTCGCCAGCTTCATAATCAGCATCTTTCTCGGTGTGTGGATTATTATCCAGAGCCATGACATGGATAAGTTCACCGATACCGACCTGAAATATCGCTTTATCCAGATGAATGGCAGCGTATCAAGTGTCGGACTCGACAGCATTGAAGTCTGGTTTCAAGACCCAGACAGAGTGAGTAACATCCGCAAGATGGTCACCGAGCATGAACAACGTATGGAGCAACTCCGCCGCTCGACTCTTGAACGCGACCGCCTTAACAATGAGATTAACGAACTTAATTCTCAGAACACCCCCAACAAAAAATGAAAGAAATGAAAAACCTCCCCATCTCGGCAGATGCTCAAAAGAGCATCAAGGCCTTCTTCTATGACTTCTGCATGTACATGGAAGAGAACTATTGTGCAACTCACGACCAGCTGATGCTCGATTGGAACAGTGTCGGAGCAACCGCCCGATTCATCGGCAACGGCCACAACATCCAGTATCGTCTTTGGGAACGCTCCAACGGCTATCTCGGCATACCAGACATGACTCTCATCGTCCATATATTCTCTGTGGCCGACAGCATGGAGAATGTACTCGCCCTGTGCAAATGGACAGGAGAGGCAGCCAAAGCCAACGGCTTCCGTCACATCGCCGACCCCGACCGTCAGCCCGAAGAGACCGACAACCAAGTAACTGAATGTCAAATCGCATGTTTAACCCTTTAACCCCCACCATTTATATGACAAGCATCTCAACCCTTACCGAGCGTAGAATCGACGATTTCTACCTCGACCTCCGTGACTATGTAGCACTCGTATTCGACGGTGACCCCGAAGAAGTATCTCTCGACTGGAACTGCGTCGGCGCAACCCTCAGCTACCGCGACGACACCCACAACATCTTCATCCGCTTGTGGGAACGCTCCGAAGGCCACCTCAACCTCCACGACATGACAATGATTGTCGAGACCGTTGTCTTCGACCGCAAACTCGACACACGCTCCAATCCCGAGTTCGCCGACCGTCTCCGTAAAGAGATGAATGCCTTCTCCAAATGGCTCATCCTGACTGCACGCATCTGCGGCTTCAAGTATGTTGCTGATCGCAACATGCCGCCAATCCCCGACGAAAACGTCCCCGGCTGCCCCATCGCCTGCCTCCCCTTGAAATAGTCCCCAACAACCCCTTCCACGCCACTCCGACGAGCCCCCTCGCCGGGGTGGCGTTTATATGTTTCTTAGCATATTCTTTTGCTACATCAAAATTTATCACTAAATTTGCATAATACGCAAATGATATAACTAATCTCAGAAAATGGGAAAAGACATAAATCGATTAAAAATAGTGCTCGCAGAGCAGAAAAAGACTAATAAATGGCTTGCACAGCAGCTTGGGAAAGACCCGGCAACTGTGTCGAAGTGGTGTACCAATACAGCACAACCGTCATTGGAAACTCTTTCTGAGATTGCGCAGTGTTTGAAAGTGGATGTTCGCACCCTCCTTCATTCCAATTTTTTATTTGATATGGCTTCCGAGCCTTATGTCTCATACGGCAGAAAAGACGGCACATTATGAGCAAATTTAATGAAGCAACCCGCGTGCAGATGCCGGCTATGGTACATCTGACTCGTTTAGGATATACATATTTTGGGAAAATATCTGAGGAAGATGCAGGAACAGTCTATGACCCTTCTACAAATATTCTTATTGAGGTTTTCCAAAAGCAATTTAATAACCTGAATCCAAACTCTCCGGTTTCAGCTTCCCAAATACTTCAAGACATACGCAATGACTTGAAGAATGATGACCTTGGATATGCTTTCTATCAGAGACTAAAGGCGGTGTCTCCAGTCAAACTGATTGACTATGATACCCCATCCAACAACACATTTCATTTTACTGCCGAATTCACCTGCAAGAATGGTCAAGATGAGTTCAGACCGGATATTACATTGTTTGTAAACGGTATGCCTTTGGTTTTCATTGAAGTGAAGAAACCAAACAACTCCGGCGGTATGGTCGCGGAAAGTAAGCGGATGAATCTACAGCGGTTCCCCAACAAGCGTTTCCGTTCCTTTATCAACATTACTCAGTTGATGATATTCTCTAACAATATGGAGTATGACACAATGGGAGGGATTGTTCCGTTGCAAGGTGCATTCTATTGCACAGCTGCAAAAGAGTCTGCCCCATTCAACTGTTTCCGCGAGGAAAATCGCTCGAATGCTGATATAGCGCCATACAATCGGAATTACCCATATAAACCCATAAACAAGGACTTTGAGAAGAAAATTCTTAAAGACTTCAATTGCGAAGTTATTCATACAACTCCCGAATACAAGACTAATCTCGATACCAATACGCCAACCAACCGCATACTGACCTCAATGTGCTCTCCGGAACGTTTGCTGTTTATCCTCAGATACGGCATCGCATACGTAAAATCTGAACGTGAGGTTGACGGAAAGATTGAGATTACCGACCAAAAACATATCATGCGCTATCAGCAGATGTTCGCGGCATTGGCAATCCGGGAGCATCTTGAGAATGGGGCAAAAGCCGGTGTGGTATGGCATACACAAGGCAGCGGCAAGACAGCATTATCCTATCATTTAGCCTATTTCCTTAACGACTATTTTGCCAAACAAAATAAAGTCGCCAAATTCTACTTTATTGTTGACCGTCTCGACCTTCTCGAACAAGCAACACAGGAATTTGAAGCCCGGGGCTTGGTAGTCACCACTGCCAATTCCAGAAAAGAATTGATGGATCAGTTCCGCAGTAACCAGTCACAGCAGGGCGCAAGCGGCAAACAGGAAATAACGGTAGTGAATATCCAGCGTTTCGCTGAAGACAAGGAAAAAGTAAAACTTCCAGAGTATGCAACAAATCTTCAGAGAGTGTTCATTCTTGACGAGGCACATCGTGGCTATCGTCCTGGCGGTTGCTTCCTTGCCAATCTTTTCGATGCTGATCCCAATTCCATTAAGATTGCACTGACCGGCACTCCTCTTCTTAAAGATGAAAAGGCCACCGCTACAGTTTTTAGCGACTATTTTCACACATATTATTATGACCGCTCGATAGCAGACGGATATACTCTAAAAATCATCCGTGAAGAAATTGAGACCTCCTACAAGGAGAAACTCACTCAGATTATGGATAAGTTGGAGCAACTTGTTCTAAAAAAGGATGTTCAGAAATCAACCATCATCGAGCATGAGAACTATGTCAAGGAACTTATCCGCTATGTCATAACCGACCTCTCAAGATTCCGTCAGCAACATGGCGACAATACTCTCGGAGGTATGATTATCTGCGAGACAAGCGGACAAGCCCGTAACTTGGCAATGTATTGGGATGAGGTGCAACGAGAAATGAACAAAGATGCCTCTTTCCCTACCGACATCAAGGCAAAACTTATTCTCCACGATACAGACGATAAGGAGACCAGAAAGCAGATAGTTAAGGACTTCAAGAAAAATATGACCGTAGATGTGCTGATTGTGTTCAATATGTTGCTGACAGGATTTGACGCTCCGCGTTTGAAGCGCCTTTACTTCGGCAGAAAACTGAAAGACCACAATCTTCTTCAAGCTCTGACTCGCGTCAACCGCCCATATAAGAATAATCGCTACGGCTACATCATAGACTTTGCAGACATAAAGCGCAACTTCGAAGAAACCAACGAGGCTTATCTTCAGGAATTGAATCGTTTTAACGACCCGGAAGAAGATGGTAGCGGAGTGACCAACACGTTCACACAAGTACTCGAAAATCCGCAGGAAATACTTGACACTATGCGGGATATTCACGACACCCTGTTTGAATATACCGTTGACAATGTAGAGGAATTCAGTTCGGAGGTCTCAACAATACAAGACAAGGAGGAACTGTTGAAGCTTAAAAAAGTGTTGGAGGCGGCCCGCGATTGTGGCAACCTTGTCCGCACTTTCGGCGATGATGAGTTGAAGGAAAAATTTTCAAAGGTGGAACTGACCAAACTTCCAGATATGCTGAAAGAGGTACAGCATCACATCACCATTATCAATCAGAAAGAAGCCTTCAACGCAAATGAGCAGACCACCATTCTTGTAAACGAGGCAATGCAGGATATTGAGTTCACCTTCTCGAAGATTGGAGAAGAGGAGCTGAAACTTATTTCCGGTGGCCGCGAGCTGCAAGACAAATGGCGCGATACTATCCGAGCCTTTATGGACAACATCGACCAAGACGATCCGGAGTTCATCACTCTGAGAGAAGCCTTCACCCAGCGATTCAAGGAGCACGGCTTTGTTATTGATTCCATTGCCAAGTTTAATGAAGAAACCGCCGCACTCGATTCGATAATTGTCAGATTGAAAGCGATTCAAATAGCCAACAAAGCTCTTCTAAAGAAATATAATGGAGACGCCAAGTTCGCCCGTGTTCACAAAAGAATCCGGGAGGTGAATAATGACCGCAAAGAGAAATCTGCGAAACCTATTTTCACTTTCAGTGATTATGAAATTAGCATAATTCTCAACATGATAAAATCGGAGGTTGACCAACGGGTATATGACAAGAATGACATCTTGAAAAAGGATGCCTACTTCGAGCAGACAGTCCTCTCCATTGTCGCAAATATGCTGTATCACTTCCCTCAGATAAGCGATACCGCCACAATCGAAGATTACGATTTCGTAAAGAACGGCATCGCCCGTCAATACCTCAACCAGTATAACGCCACATACGCAGCCTGCTAATGAACATCAAAGAAAAAACCATACGTCTTATCGACGACCTCAAAGCCACATGTCAGTCCTACGGGCTCGGCAACGATGGCAACGAATACAAGATTATCACTCAGATATTCATGTATAAGTTTCTCAACGACAAATTCGGGCATGAATTGAAAATTGCCAAGAGTCCCTTTGCAAAGAAAATTCAGGACTCCGAGCGTTGGGAACTTGCATATTCCGAAATGCCAGAGACAGAGCGGCAGCTTCTTCTTGTCTCATTGCCGCCTGAAACACTGAAACTGCGTCCGGAGCATCTTATGTATAGCCTTTGGAATCGTCAGAGCCGAGGAGAATTTGACGAGATATTCGATGCGACCATGACCGATATTGCAGAACAGAACATCGACATATTCTCTACTCAAACTACACAGAATACAAAGATACCCCTCTTTGAACGCCTCACGCCATACGTTACCGACATCGACCAACGCCCGGCTTTCGCACGTGCATTGGTTGATAAACTTGTCAACTTCTCATTCGAGGATGCATTCTCCGATGAAAAAGGTTATGACTTCTTCGCAACTATTTTTGAATATCTAATCAAGGATTACAATACAGCAGGAGGTGGCAAATATGCTGAATACTACACCCCTCATGCCATCGCAACCATCATGGCCCGGCTTCTTGTGAGTGACGATGACGACCTCCACAATATCGAGGCATATGACCCTTCAGCCGGCACAGGCACACTGCTAATGGCGTTGGCTCATAGGGTTGGCAAAAGCAAATGCACAATCTTCGCTCAGGATATTTCCCAACGAAGCAACAAGATGTTGAAACTCAATCTGCTTCTCAACGGATTGGTTTCATCACTTGACCATGCCATTCAAGGAGACACTCTTGTTTCCCCATATCATAAGAATGATGAAGGAAGTGCAATTCGCCAGTTTGACTATGTGGTTTCCAATCCTCCATTCAAGATGGATTTCTCGGATACACGCGAAAAGATTGCAGCCCAACCTGCACGATTCTGGGCAGGTGTACCAAATATTCCGGCAAAGAAAAAGGAGAGCATGGCAATATACACCTGCTTCATCCAGCATGTTATAAATTCACTGAAAAAGACAGGCAAAGGAGCTATCGTCATTCCGACAGGATTCATTACCGCCAAGTCAGGTATTGAGAATAAAATCCTAAAACACATTGTTGACAACAAGATTGTCTATGGTGTAGTTTCAATGCCTTCAAACGTTTTTGCCAATACAGGTACTAACGTGTCAGTCCTTTTCTTCGACAATTCACGTGCCACTGAGAAGGTTATTCTTGTTGATGCCTCAAAACTTGGCGAGGAATACAAGGAGGGCAACAATCAGAAAAAGCGTCTTCGCCCGGAAGAAATCGACAAGATTGTAGATACTTTCCGCGATAAGAAAGCCGAGGATGGTTTCTCCGTAGCAGTCACATACGATGAAATAAAGGAGAAAGGTTATTCCCTCTCTGCCGGACAATATTTCGACATCAAGATTGAGTATGTAGACATAACAGCAGAGGAGTTTGAACAGCGCATGAATGGTTATCGTTCAAAACTTACGGAACTGTTCAATGAGAGCCATCGCCTTGAATCAGAAATCCTCAAACAGCTCAATAGCCTCAAATTCAACTCCTGATATCAATGGCAAAGGTAATTCAGTTTATATTATATAATTTGCCTGATAACTCAGGTACGGTTCAGGCCTATGTGGAAAATGAGACTTTATGGCTGACTCAAAAGGCCATGTCTCAATTATTTGATGTGTCTGTTCCCGCAATAAATCAGCACCTCAAAAACATCTACGAAACCAATGAACTGACCCCTGAGGCAACTATTAAGAAAAACTTAATAGTTCAGCAAGAAGGAAACCGTCAGGTAAAACGAGAACAAACTTTTTATTCTCTGGATGCTATTATTAGCGTCGGATATCGTGTGAACAGTCAACGAGCTACGCTTTTCCGACAGTGGGCAACCCGTGTCTTGAATGAGTATATCCGCAAAGGCTTTGTTCTCGATGATGACCGCTTAAAGCAGGGAAACGCTGTGTTTGGTCAAGATTATTTCCGGGAACTTCTTGAGAGAGTTCGCTCAATCCGAGCCAGCGAACGGCGAATTTGGCAACAGATAACCGATATTTATGCCGAATGCAGCATCGATTACGACCGTCTTGCCCCAACAACAAAAGAATTTTATGCAATGGTACAAAATCGGTTTCATTATGCGATTACCGGACATACGGCAGCCGAAATCATACATGCCGGAGCAGACCATACAAAACCTCACATGGGTCTGACCACTTGGAAATATGCCCCCGATGGCCGCATCCTTAAATCAGATGTCAGCATTGCTAAAAATTACCTCTCGGAAAAAGAGATACGATCGCTTGAACGCACCGTAACATCTTACTTCGACTACATCGAGAGTCAAATTGAGCGAGGTAATGTATTCAATATGGAGCAATTTGCCGCAAGTGTCAATAAATTTTTGACCTTCAACGACTATAAGATACTTCCTAATCGTGGAAATATCTCGGCGGCACAAGCTAAGGCAAAAGCAGAAGCAGAATACGATCTTTTTAATCCGACACAACAAATTGACTCCGATTTTGACAAAGAAATCAGAGGTATGTTCGATAAATAAGCATCATGGAGAATTATACCGTATGGGCAACTTTACTAAGTCCCATAATAAGTGTTATTGCCATTATCGTTGCGCTAATTATAGCTCGTAGCTCATCAAAGGACGCGAAAACACAGATAACAGCAATTCGCCATCTACTTGATGTCTTTGTTGCAGCTAATAATTTAGACATTGTTGAAGCTAAACGAAAATATCAACAGCTACTTGTAGAAATAAATCGAAAGATTGAAGATGCACAAATGGAAGTTGATATTGTTAGCCCTTTTGTAGGCGGAGCAAAAATTGACCAAATTAAGGAAGTTCAAGAAAAAACTGAACAAAAAGCATATCTTAATCAATTACTCTACAAACGTCGAGAGATAGAGCTGAATCTTTCGTTAATACAAGATTACATCAATAAAGCAGCACGATAAATGAAACTAACAAAATATAAACTTGGCGACCTACTTGAAGTTACGCGTGGGGCTTCTCTTGCCGGGGAGTACTATGCCTCTGAGGGCAATCTCATTCGACTAACTCTTGGTCATTTTGACTATCAAAATGGTGGTTTCAAGGAAAACACCTCGAAAGATAATCTCTATTTTGTTGGGCCTGTCAAAAGCCAATTTGTTCTCAATGAAGGAGATATAATAACTCCTCTGACAGAGCAAACACCCGGTCTGCTTGGCAGTACTGCAATGATTCCCGAATCGGGTCAATATATCCAAAGTCAGGATGTTGCGCTTATTCGCTGTAAAGAGGATAAACTTGATCCAATGTTTTGCTATTACCTACTGCCATCAAAGATTGTAAAATCTCAGTTAGGAGCAGCGGCTCAACAGACAAAGATTCGGCATACAACTCCTGACCGGATTAAGGATGTTATCGTATTCATCCCTGAATTGGAGGAACAGCGACGGATTGGAGCAACCCTTCACGCTATAGATAAAAAGATTGCAGTTAATCGAGAGATAAATCGCAATTTACCTCTGACGGCATAACCGACACCTGACCGTTCATCAGCAAT
>OFGJ01000186.1_pt1 | contig 59714 bp, 51 predicted proteins | sample 1521731 | NCBI WGS metagenome assembly OFGJ01 (sample SAMEA3504126, study PRJEB24116) | mouse gut metagenome | biome: mouse gut; feature: mouse-associated habitat; material: faeces | place: Denmark | collected 2011 | reverse complement strand
CGGTAAAAAGAAGGCTGTAGGTGCCACTGCCGAAGCCGGCGAGTTCCAAGCCTCCTTCGCCTTCTACACACCCCGTGTATTCAAGGCCACCGGCTCTACCAAGATGTATTACAGCGAGGCATCCACCGACCCGTTGAACCAGCGTAGCCTCATCAACTTCCGTCATTACTTCATCTGCCTGTTCAAGAAGCAGGATGCGGGAGCTGCCATAATGAGCGGATACGAAGCCCCGGCAGCAAATAAGGGTTAAAGATGGCAAAGCTGCAGTATTTAGTCCTCCACTGCACGGCGACACCCGAAGGGCGTGAGGTGACGGCTGCCGATATACGGCGCATGCACCTCTCCCCGGTGTCTGCCGGAGGCCGTGGATGGAAACAAGTAGGTTACACCGACATTATTCATCTTGACGGCAGCGTTGAGCGTCTGGTCGATAACAACGAGGATGCCAACGTCGATCCGTGGGAAATCACTAATGGCGCCAAAGGTTACAATTCTGTCAGTCGTCATGTGGTATATGCCGGGGGCTGTGACAGGGCGATGAAGCCCAAGGATACCCGCACCCCTGCGCAGCTCAAGGCAATGGAAGCGTATGTAAAGGACTTTCATTGCCGCTTCCCCGGAGTCAGAATAATCGGCCACAACGAAGTGGCGGCCAAAGCCTGTCCGAGTTTCGATGTCCAGAAATGGCTTAAGTCGATAGACATAAACCAGTAAACAACAATTAAAACCAAACACAGCGATGTCCTTCAGCGAAATCCTCAACATATTGCTTGGTGGCGGTCTTGTCGCCCTCGTGGTGGCGGTAGCTACTATGAAAGCGACCGTGCGCAAGGCTAACGCCGATGCAGAGAAAGCCCGGGCAGATGCCGAGACCGTGCGTATCACCAACACCGAGAATGCCACACGGATTTTGGTGGAGAATATCGTAAAACCCTTGAAAGATGAACTCAACGCTACGAGAACAGACCTTCAGTCAACAAAGAAGGAGATGGCTTCAACCAAACGCGAGATGGCCCGGTTGCGCAAGGCTGTCGAGGCTGCTTCCGGCTGCCGTCATGCTGATTATTGTCCTGTGCTTTTCAAGTTGCGCGACAACCAAAAAGACTCAGATGCAGCAGGAGCAGACATCTTCGACATCCGAGAGGAGCGACACGACGGGTATTGTAGTAAAACACATTCAGACCGAGATGATCCCGGGGAGCAAGGTGAATCTTACGGTATCCGTGGACAGCCTCCTTAAGCTACCAGAGGGAGCCGTCTTTCGCGAAAGTAAAGACCGGGCGCATATAGAGGCGAAGCAAAAAGGTGGTGTGATATACATTACCGGCACATGTGATTCGCTGCAACGTCAAGTAGAATACTACGAGGCACTCTATCATACTGCGCGTGATGCTCTCGAACAGAAACAGAACGAACTTATACAGGAGCGGCAGAAACGCTCAGACCCATTGGCAGACCCTATACTGATTTATGTTTTGGGTATAGTTTCCGGGGTACTTGTAACAATTACATTCAATCTGAAAAAGAAAGAGAAATGAACAAAGACTTCATGTACGGCATAGGTGCCGTAAAATATAAAAACAAGAAAGTCGGCTATATAGCCAAAAACAGTTTCGACATGGGCGGTACGAAGCCCGAGTCTGCCGAGATAGATGCGGAGCAGGTCCCGGGTGCGCCGGTTCTTGTGATACCTCAGTCAAACGGTAAGATCGGACCCAAGTTCGACATGATCCAGTTGAATTTCGAGAGTCTTCAACAGCTCCTTGGCGGTTCTCTCCATAAAAAGGGAGAGAAAGTGACAGGCTGGACCGCCCCGAGAAAAATCATAGTGATGGAAGGGCCGTGGGAGCTTGAACTTGTTTCCGGCCAGTCCGTACTTATCCCCAACGCCACGCTGCTGTCGGATCTCGGCGGCAAGCTCACCCTCACCGAGACCGCAAAGATTGAAGTAGAACTGAAGGTGGCGGCGCCTGTGGCCGACAAGGTCCCCCCTTACGGAGTGTTCGAAAGCACGGAATTACCGACAGAATGGAGCGCCGACAACGGATGGCTCCTTCCCGAAGAGACCGAAGCCGCAGCCGGCTCCTAATCCTGACAGAGCATGGATGAAGCTACGGCAAGGGCGATACAGTGCGAAGCTGCCGACGCGCTGTTGAACCGTGGAATATCAATTCCGCTAAAGGGATTCAAGGTGCCGTTCCGTAAACGCCCAGTCGTGCTTCGTGTCACCCTCAAACGACCTTACATGTCCGGGCAGATAGATTTTGCCCGGACATATCTGTCAATGGGTGTGACGGCGGCGCAGATGGCGGCTTTCAACAGCGAGGAGCAGATGCGGTTCATCGCCGACCACGGAGCCAAAATATGTCACATGATAGCATGTGCCATCTGTGTCGGTCCCATTCGGCGCCGGTTCCTGCGCCCGGTCTCATGGTTTATCCGCAACTGTGTGGAGCATCGTTACCAGATTGGTGCCATACATCGTTTTGTGAGTCTCATGGGTACCGACCCTTTTACGAATATTATCAGATTGGCCGAGCGGACGAATCCGATGAAGCCGAGACTGAGCCGAAAGGCGAAGATGAGTTAACGAGCGGTTATGAAAGCTCCCATAGCATCTTCGGATTTATATGGCAGATCGCCGACGTCACAGGATGGAGTGTTGACTACATCCTTAACAAGGTGAACTATCAGACCTTGATAATGATGTTGAGTGATGCTCCTCATTACAAAAAGACAAACAAAAGCCCCAAATCATCTTCCGGCAATAACATTGTAAACGCCACTCCGGAAGAGCAGGCTGCAGAAGTAGCCGGATTTTTCAAAAGCAACCTGAAACATTGAAAAAGCATGAAGCCAGTAGAGCTTGAGATATTTTTACAGGACGGACTGTCCCCCGGTCTTAAGAAGGCCGGTCAGACAGTGGCGCGTTTTTCCGATGAATCCAAAAAGGAGCTCAAGGAAATCACCGAATCCCTGAAGCTGCAGAAAAGCTATGTCAGCGGCATGGAGAAGGAATATGCCCGTCTTGAAAAGAGCCTAAAAAATGCGGCACCCGGTAAAAGCTGGATGGAGGCTCAGGCTAAACTCAAAGCCTACAAGAGCGAACTGGAAGGGGAACGTGCGGCCATCAGGCAATTGGAGGAAGAGCAACGCCGACTCAAGGCAGAATCCGAGAATGCCGGGCAGTCACTGCGTATGCAGCTACGTAATGTCCGCGAAGAGATAGCCACATTGCTGTTGGCTTACCGTTCCCTGACAGATGCAGAGAAACAGACTGCGCAAGGTCGGGAACTTGCCCGCCATATCGATGAACTTACCGAGAAAGCCGGAGAGCTCAACGATGCAATAGTGGACACTTCCCAAGCCGTCACCAACGCAGCATCCGACACTCGCGGCTTCGATCAATTGGCGGGAGGTATGCAGCTTGTCGTTGACGGGTTCGGGCTGGCGACCGCCGGAGCACAGGCTCTCGGACTCAGCGAAGCCGACCTCATTGAAGTACAGACACGTCTGCAGACGGCACTTGTGGCGAGTAATGCCCTTACCTCCATGCAAGTCAATCTTCAGGGGCAGTCCGCCCTCATGCAGGGAGTCAACACAATACAGACCAACGCCGCCGCCACTGCCGAGACCATACGCACATGGGCGGTAGGGCGCGGTGTCATCGCCACCAAAGCGGCCACGGTCGCACAGGCGGCATTCAACGCTGTAGCCAAGGCGAATCCCTATGTGCTGCTCGCGATGGCCATAGTCACCGTTGTAGGTGCCCTATACGCGTTTGCGAAAGGCAACGATGCCGCAAAGAAAGCCGAGGAGGAGCGTCAGGCACAACTGGAGCGCACAAAGGAAATCAACGGGGAAATCGCCCGGTCGATAGGGGAAAGTGCGGGTTCCCAGATTGCCGCATATAATAAACTGCAGCGCGCGTGGAAAGCCCTCGGGGATGACATGTCAAAGCGGCGTAAATTTGTCGATGAGAACAAGAAGGCTTTTCAGGAACTTGGATTGTCTGTAAACAATGTCAAGGATGCGGAAGCTGTGCTTGTCAACAACACCTCTAACGTGGTGCAATCATTCGTTCTGCGCGCCAAGGCGGCTGCTCTTGACAAGGCTGTCACCGGCGCTTACTCGACGATGATCGAGAAGCAGGAACTTGCCCGGCGCAATGCCCGGTACGGTGCCAAATCCAAAGGTGATGAGGTTAGTTACGCTGATGCAAAGGCACGTGGCATGAAGGGGGTACGGAAGGTCGCTCACGATCACTATGCCGTGAGCTCTGCCGGTGTCGGAAGGTCGTGGGAAACTTACACCTATGAAGTCAGTGATGCGCAGACATATAACTCAGAAAGCAACAGGCTTGCCCTTCAGGAGCGTGACCGTCAGATAAAGGCGGCCGCTGATGAAGCTGAAAAACGCGTGGGTGATCTGCAGAAAGAAATCGGGGCGACTGAGGACGCCCTTGCAGCACTCAGAATTCCACAGATGGCAGCCACAACTGTAGAGACCGTTCCCGGCAAAGATGAGCGGTTGGAGGCAGTCCGCAAGGCTGCGGAGGAGTTGCGTAAGCTCCGTTGGCAGAACGAGCAGGATGAAATCGACCAAATGGCCGACAGTGCCGAGCGCCGCCGCCGTCAGATAGCTCTTGACTATGAGAAGCAATGTGCCGAGATAGACAAGATGCGGGATGATTTTGCCGCACGGAATAAGGAAGCCGGAACTGTCGGGCTGAATGAATACGGGTTGACTACCGAGCAGCAGGAGCAGATCACGAGGGCGCAGGAAAGCGCGGACGCCGCCATGAAAGCCGGCACGGACAATCTTTATAAGGAGCTTCTGGATAAATATCAATCCTATGCCGACCAACGCAAAGAAATAGAGGAGCGGTATAACTCCGAGATAGCGGAGCTTCGTAAAGCCCGGTTACAGGCTGAATCTGCCGGAGATGCTGAAGCTGTGGCGCGGATTGACCGTTCCATGGCCGAGGCTATAAAATCCAAAGGGAAGGAACTGATGGCGCATGACTTCGATGTGCTGCGCCAGTCGCCCGATTATATCCGCGCCTTTGAGGATCTTCGCGGCACCTCGACCGAGACCCTGAACGAACTTCTTTCACAGCTTGAGAAAGCCAAGACCGCAGCGTCCTCGGTTCTTGACCCTCAGGACCTGCGCGAATATACTACGACAATCCGCGAGATAATGGATGAGTTGGACAGCCGTGATCCGTTTGGTGCTTTGTCTAAAAGGGCGCAGGAATTGTCGGTGGCCCAGCGTGAGCTTGCTGCAGCCAAACGGCAGCTCGATACCGTGACCAACGGAGGCAAAATCTTTACAGGTCTCAAGTCCGAAGGCGTTGACGCCAACGGCAAGCCGGTTATTGTAGCCACCTATCTCAGCATGGGCGAGGCGCTGAAAAAATACACCGAGGCAAAGGACCGGCATGTCAGGGCGAGCAACAACTTTGTCAAGGCAGAGAAGGAAGCCCGGGATAGCGTCTCGCAGCTGACGGAAGCCATTAAAGGTGTCGGCAATGCCATCGGAGGTACTGCCGGCGAGATTGTGGGTCTGATAATGGATATCGGGAGCTTTGTCACTGACACCATCGACGGAATAGCCACCGTGCAGAAAGTCGGCGTGGAGGCTGTCTCCGCAGTCGAGAAAGCCTCGATAATTCTGGCCCTTGTTTCCACTGCGGTTCAGTTACTGCAGAAGATAAGCGAGCTTGGCAACAACAAGGCATTCAAGGAATACGAAGCCTATGCTGAGAAGGTAAAGGAGATCAACGCCCTAACTGACGCAGTGAGCCAGTATCGAATAGCCGTTATGGATGCCCGCCATGAGGAGGACACATGGTTTGCCGAGGACGGCCTGCGGAACCTGCGAAACTGGCGTGAATATCATGACGAGGTTTATGCCGCCTATGTGAAGAAGGCAGCCGAGGCGCAGGCAATATACCGCAATCAAAGCGGCGGGGGCTGGCTCACCGGAGCATTCAATTGGGTGATGGGCAACCTGTCCGCATTGTCATGGTGGGACGAGTGGCGGGACATCTGGGGACCGGGGGGCTATAAAGAAGGCACTACGGCAGCAATCAATAATCTCCGTATCGAGACACGCAAAAAGAGCAGCGGATTCCTCGGTTCGGGTATTGGAGGCCATTCCCAGAAAACCGAAGACCTTGTGTCTTGGGCGCGCAAAAACGGTCTCGGCGAACTGTTTGATGATAGAGGGCTTATAGACAAGGAGCTTGCCCGTTCGATACTTGACAACTACGGCAATAAACTTGTCGGCCAGACCAAGGAGACTCTTGAGGCCCTCATCGAGCTTCGGGAGAAATATGACGAGTATCTTCAGAACCTGCACGAATATGTAAGTTCCCTGTATGAACCGCTTGTCGGCAACTTCGTGGACGGTTTATGGGACTGGCTCGACAACGGCAAGGATGCGCTTGATTCCTTCAAGGAGTATGCATCCGACACATTCCGGAACATAGTAACCGACATGCTCAGGACGATAGTCCTTGACAAGGTGGTGGGGAGCTTCAGTGACGACATATCCGCTCTTTATGAGAAATACGCTGAAGGAAAGATGACCGAACAGGAGCTTATGGGCGAGGTTGCCAAGCTCACCGCGGGACTCATCGACCGCTACGGAAGCAATCTCCCCACGCTTGAAGGATTGCTTGAGACCGTCGCGGGTATGTTTGACAAAGCCGGCATCGACATACGCCACCCTGACGATCCGGACTCAGAGTCCCAGTCGCAGTCCCAAAGCGGGAGGGCCGGTGTCTATACCGCCATGTCGCAGGATCAGGGCACCAAACTCGAAGGGATAGGCACGAGCGTACAGATGCACACTGTCTCCATCGACGAGAATGTGGAGGATGTCTCCCAAAAAATGGGTGTGGCGCTCGACCGCTTGGCGAAAATAGAGGAAAATACCGGGGACACGGCCCGGAATACCCGTGAAATCAACGAGAAACTTGATCAGATAATACGTGACGGAATAAAGATATAAGACTATGTGTGGACTTGACGGACTTGTTACAATCAACGGCATCGACATCTGGAGTGAGTTCGGAGCCTTCCTGACCGAGGAGAAAGCCGGCGGCAGGGAGAACCTCACCGCCATCATGGCACCTTCCAAGGTCAAGAGTCATGTCGGAGTGAATATACGGGAGCATGACGGCACCAAATATTCAGACAAACTCGATGTTAAAAACGAGGAGCGTGAAGTTACCCTGCATTTCGCCATATTCGCACCGACGGTTACCGGATGGCTTACCCGGTATCGTGCATTCATAACGTTCTTGAAGCAGGGTGCCGACGGGTGGCTTTCATTTAACTTCCCCTCCATCGGTCTTACCATGCGCATGTATTATATGTCGAGCACATCTTACAAGCCCCTTACATATCTATGGAAGGAGGGGGTTCAGGCAAGCCGTTTCAAAGTGACATTCAAGGAGCCGGAACCATCTTTTTAACCGTATTATAACGACGTTACAACATGCTTATAAAGATATACGACAAAACAGGTATCCTGAAGGCGGAGCTGTCCCCTGAAAACTCATCGACACAGGTCAAGGAGATACAGGGGGATAATGTGCTGTCCCTGTCCTTCACATTGCCCCGGCATATAGCTCTTGATGTCGATGATTACGCGGACTTCATGTGGGAGCGATATTGGCTGACAAAGCAGTACCGTCCCAAGCAGAAAAGCACCGGCGAATGGATCTACAACCTGAAAATGTACGGTGTCGAGAGCCTTATAAAGAATTTCCTTGTGATAAAGAGCGTGGACGGTGATAACGAGCCGGTGTTTACGCTTACCGCATCCCCGAGGGAGCATCTTGCGTTGATTGTAAAATGCATCAATGACGGTTTCGGCACGAACGACTGGAAAGTGGGCATAGTCGAAGGCGTTGACAACATCGTTATAGACTACCGGGGCAAATATTGTGACGAGGCGCTGCGTGAGCTCGCCGAGAAGGTCGGTGTGGAATACTGGGGAGAGGGAACCACCGTTAATTTGTGTCGTTGCGAACATGGGGAACCTTTGACACTCGGATATGACAAAGGTCTGACTTCCCTTGATTGCGGCGATGCTGATAATGTAAAATTCTACACAAGGCTGTTTCCGGTCGGAAGCAGCAAAAACATAGACCAGACAAAATACGGTTCGTCCCGGCTTCGCCTTCCCGGCGGTCAACGCTATGTGGAAGTCAATGCCGATAAATACAGCAGGGTGGACCATTATGAGGAAGCGGCATTCTCCGGAATATATCCTCATTATACGGGTACTGTCAGCAGCGTCAGGAGTGAGGAACTTACCGGCGAGGACGGCAATAAATTCACGGTTTATTATTTCAAGGACAATAACCTGCCGTTTGATCCGAACCAATATGAGATAGGCGGTCTTGTAAAGCGTGTGTCGTTTCAAGAGGGCAGCGAGCTTGCCGGTCTTGGCAACGAGGATAACGGCACATATTATTTCGAGGTCAATTTTGACAGCGCTACCCGTGAGTTTGAAATCATCACCATCTGGCCATACGATGACGGTACACAGTTGCCGGGCACGACGCTGGTGCCTAAGCCCGGTGACAGGTACATTCCTTGGAACATCAGGATGCCCGATGAATATTACAGGCGTGCTGAAGCCGAACTGCTGGACGCCGTAAACAAATATAATGCCGACCACGCCCTTGACGTAGCGGTGTATAAGGCCCCGACAGATCACGTATGGATTGAGCAGAACAATATCGTTCTGACGGTAGGTCGGCGTGTGCGCCTTGAGAGCGAGAAATATTTTCCCGGTCCCGGTTATCGAGACAGCCGCATTACAAAAATAACCCGTAAGGTCAATCTGCCTTCGCAGATGGATCTTGAGATCAGTGACGCATTGAGCCGTCGCACCCTCGATAAGGTGCGGGATAATATAACCGGCATCAAGAACTATGTCGAGAGCGGAAAAGCGGGGTTGCCGGATATCATAGGCACCGGTGACAATACACCGTTCACTGATACAAACATATTGAGCGCGCTGCGCACGATCAAGGAGATTGCCAAGCGTGCGCTCTCCCGGCTTCATGACGACGAGGCGGCGGGGCTGATCAAGTTCCTTGCCGGGCTGGAGGTCGGCACTTACAAAGAGGGGCTGAGCGGAGCTAAGATCGATGCTGACGGCAACGCCATATTCGGTGAACTGCTCACCCGGCTCAAGGCTACGCTTGCGCAGCTGCAGGTCAACGGCGCATCCGAGTTCCGGGGTCAACTATCGAGCGAGGATTTCATCTCCGGCTTCATCGGCGGCAAAGGGTGGTCCATATTCAAACGTGAGGTTCTGAACGCCCTCGGCATACCGGAAACGAAATATACCGCCGAGTTCGACGACATAGTGATACGCGGCACCCTCCGTGTTTTCACCATGGTGATATCCCAGTTGCTGGGCGAGAATGACAACCGCATCTTCACAGGTATGATGGAGGTTGACCATTACGACCCGGCGACAGGCAGGGTCTATCTCCAGACTCATGACGGCAAATTCTACAATCCATTCCGCAAGGATGACTACATAATGGTGCAGCAGTATAACGGTATGCCCTCTGGCGAGAACGACCATTATATCACCAAGCACTATGAGCTTATCATCACCGATGCAGGCTGCGGCGACCAGAGCGACGGCGAGGACCGTCTCGACTGGGTGGAGTTAAAAAACTTCGTGTCGGCAGACGGCAGGGCTGCCGCCGATGTCATATCCAAGGGCGACACGTTCACGAGGGTTGACAACGCCACCGATGCCGACCGCAAGGGTCTGATCCAAATAATCACGGTCGGCACCGCCACGCCTTACATGGATATTGTCTATGGAATGAAAACCGATCCGGACAATTACCTGAAGGGAAGGCTCGGCAATCTTCAAGGCATACACCATCACCTTTTCGGGTGGCTCGACGGCTTCGGCGAGCTGCTGACCAACCTATATGCCGTCGGGGATTTTAGGCTGCGGCGCACGGGCGAGAGCATTGATGCCAAGATAGAGATGCTCAAGGCGATGTTCGCCACCCGGTACAGCAACCTCCGTTATGAGCTTACCGAGGATGACAACTACCTGCGCAACGCCACCTTCGACGAGACCATGGACGGATGGACCGTTCAGGACGACGGCAAGGTGATAACCTCCAACGGCAAAGCGTTGCTGATGAACGGCAACACCTATATCGCCGACGGCAGGATAGCCGGTATCGAGCAACTTGACGGTCGCAACGTGCTGCATATAAAAAAGAGCATGATCCGTCAGGCAAACGCATTGATCCGGAAGCCCGGCACCCATAAGGAATATGTGCCTCCCGCGCACAATGACATGACCGACCAATGGGTCGATGTCAAAGATACGCTTTATATGAGCATCCGCTTCTTTGCCAAAAGCGACGGTACCCTGACTATCGGAATGAGCGGAGCTACATCGGAGCCCGGTTCCCTCCCGGTTCCGGCAACTGTGGCTGTCACCTCCTCGATGGAGTGGCAGGATCTTCAATGGCAGGGCACATGGGACGGCAAAGGGGATTTCGTGCTTCAGTACACCGGCGACATGTATGTGTCGATATTATCCGTCACAGACAAGCCCCTCGATGACTTCAAAAAAGAGGTCTCGACGCAGATTATTCAGACAGCCGGTAATATCAGGCTGCTTGGCACCAATATCAACAATCTGAAGGGCACGGTCACCAATCTCGGCATTGAGCTTGACGCGGCCGAGGAGCAGATAAGAATATACGCCGACAAATACGACAAGCTCAACGGCACCGTCACACAGATCGGCATAGACCTTGACGCGGCCGAGGCGACCCTGTCGCTCCATGCAAATTACATTGACAACATTAACGACAACATCACACGGCTCGGTGTCAGGCTAAATGCGGCCGAAGGAAGCATAACAAACTATGCTACGCGGATAAGCGCCAACGAGACCGCCATCTCGGCGCTCCGTGTCAAGACCGACTCCATAAGCTCGACAGTGGCGGGTGTTCAGGGTGACCTCGACACAGCCAAGGCGAGGATCGAGGCGGTCGCGGCCATTGCCAACAGCGCCGGTGACGCAAAAGTATATAATCAGGCAAGCAATCCATGGAATTCATGGCCCAGCGGTCAGGAACATAAATATGTGGGTGCCACGTGGCACAACACCTCTGACGGACACACCTACCGTTATATCGGTTACGACAACTCCAACACGTGGGAGGATATAACCAACCAGCAGGACAGCGTGAGCTATATCCTGCAAAACAAGGACAAAATCAGCACGGTGGTCGGCAGCTTCGACAGCGCCGGCAATCTGACCAACACGAGCGGTCTTGTGACCACCGCCTACGCCAGTCAGATCTACGCCACCAAAACGACTGTGGATGCCCTGAGCGGACGCGTCAGCACCGCCGAGGCGAGCATCAACGTGCATTCCACCCAGATAGCCATGCGGGTAGAGAAGGACGGCATAATCTCGGCAATAAACCAGAGTGCGGAGTCCGTTACCATCCAAGCGTCTAAAATCAACTTCAACGGCATGGTGACGATGAACAACTCTTTCCGTGTTGAGACAAACGGCACCACCCACATCGGAGGATTTGTCGTGTCCCGCAGCGGTCTGACCAACGGCCCCGATTTCAGCAACGACGCCTACATAATCTTCCGTAACGACGCCCACGGATGTTTCGCCGGGATAGGCGGCAACGTGCTTCCTGCGACCTCCGGAGCGAGAGGTGTTGCACGGTTTGAGAACTACGATGATTCTGACTGGTGGGGATTGGGTCACAACTACGCCCTTCTTGTCGGTGCCCGTGGAGCTGCGGACAACAGCGCCATAGCCATAAGCGGTGGCTACGTTTCCGGCCTCGCACTGAAAACTCAGGTCATAGGCCACGACAGTATCACACAGACGACCGTTCCGACGACAAAGAGCGTCACCATAGCCCGAGATGTCAACAGCGTGTATGTCTCAACCCATTTCAACTGGCGCGCCAACAGCAGCAAATCCTACGAGTCCAAGACCCGCGAAATAAGACTGACCCTTCCGGACATGCAGCCCTACGATAACGGGCACGTCCTGTTTATCAAACGTGGTTCCAACAACGGCAACTATGTGCGGGTGATACCGGGCTGGAGTTACCGCCGTGAGTATAATTCCTCCACGATGAAATGGGAGACCAAAAGCGGACGCAGCTATATAATCTATGATAACGAAAGTTACGCGACCTATTCCAGCCCGTTGACTATCGAGAGTTGCGGCGATGCCATGTGCTTTATTTACCATCGGGAATTGCAGGTGACTATAAGCAATGTGACCTATTACGGCGCATGGGTTCAGCACAAGTTCCCGAGGGAATGGTAATGATATGAGTAAAAATTCCAAAATACAAAAACAATGAAAGTGAACTTCAACAAACCGTTTGTGGACTGCTTCGGCAAAGAGGTGGTCAACGAAAAGACCGGCAAAGGAACCAACATCGCCGAGTCACTGTGTATGGTAATCTTCAACCTTAACAACGTGGGGGGCGCCCCTATGCCTCCGGAGAAGAAATACGAGCTCCATAAGATCAGCCGCAAGATAGCGGCCGATCCGGAATCGGTTGAGATGACCACCGAGGAGGCCAGCCTTCTCAAGGAGGTGGCAGCCGAAGCCTATTCGTGCGGAGCCTACGGGCAGATAGTCGATATAATAGAAAACAATGTCTAACCATCAAAAATAATCAAACATGGAAAAGAAAGCAGAAAACTCCACCACCAACTACGCCCCGGAAAAAGTCACCGAGGCCGTCGAGATCCACTTCACGAAAATCGTGAGCGGCGGCAACACCACAATCAGCGGTACCATAAAGAAGGGTAGCGCCGATGCCGGTACCGTGAGCTTCGAGACCACCGGCAATTACCTGATCACGCAGCTCAAGCCCTATAATGCCCTCACGGCAGATGAAGTGACGGCTGTCTATGCTGCCGTCCCCGGCTGCATAACCGAAATGCTCAACGACTAAGCTGCGGGGCCATGGGACAGATACAGACCCCGCAGATGGAGCTTGAGGCATTCTGCGCCCAGCTCGCCCCGGTGTTCCTTGAATACCTGCGCACGCACGGTACGGCGGTTGACCGCATCGAGGTAGCTACGTCGCTTGACGGTATAACCTCCCTTCCGGCACGCTACTCATTGGGCGGAGTCGAAAAGAATGTCCTCGCCCCCTTGAAGCTGCTGACAAAAGATGTGGATGTGCAGATAGCTGCCTGTCAGCAGGCCACCACCAAGGCGAACACCGCAGCCGACAACGCCAATGCCGCCGCCAATCGCGTTACGACCGCCATAACGGATATAAGCGCCGAGAAAGCGGCGGCACAGGCGGCGACGGCCAAAGCCAACGCGGCAGCCACCAACGCCGACAACTCCCGTAAGCAGATCGAGGCTAACGAGGCGACCCGTCAGGCGAACGAGACCACCCGACAGAATCAGGAGTCGGCTCGTCAGACCGCCGAGGCGACCCGCAAGAGTCAGGAAACGGCACGCCAGTCCAACGAGACGCAGCGTCAGACCAACGTGGCGGCTAAGATTGCCGAGCTGAACACCGCCAAGGGCAATGCCGAGGCGGCCACCCTCGCGGCGAACCGAGCCGCCACGGCAGCCAACACCGAAGCCCAGAACCTCTCGACCCTGAAGTCAGAAACGCAAAATGCGGGAGCCTCCGCAAGCGCGGCGGCACAGACGGCAGGGGAGAAAATAGTCGAGCTTGAGGCGTTGATGAAAGCCGTCTCCGGGGAGTCGGCCGCCGCGCCGGCAATCCTCGAAGTGTCAGCCCCGGCGACCATCTCGACCAAAAACAAGAAGGCACAGCGTATCGATGCAAAACTGCTTCCGAGCTATGTAATGCAGAACCTCCTATATCAGAGGGAGGAGGGGAGCAGCCTGAAAGTAAACCCTTCCGGGGAACTGACAGTCACCGGCACCGGTACGACCACCTTCTATGTGATACCGCCCGGCAACACGGAACTGTGGAAAGAGGTCAGCATCACGGTACGACCTCCGAGGATGCGCCTGACAAGCTCCGGCAAAATCCGGCGCAGCACGAGAATGAGAGTAGTATAACAAATTCAAACACCATTAAAACGAAATTCAAATGGCATTAACAGCACAACAGGAAGCGGACCTGTTATCGATGCTCGACGCATACAAAACCGGCGAGCAGATAGACGATCTCCCGGCAGCCTCGACGGATGCCACCGACAAGAAGATAGAGGTTTTCGACACCAAAAGCGGCGCCAGCCAGTGCATGGACCTTACAGCGGCCGTCAATATGGCAAACGCCCCGTGGTGCGGCAGGGTATGGCGCACAGACCTCGCCACCCCTGCGGCAGCCACCTATTGTGGCAGCCTTGAGATGCTAAAAAACCTCAAGGATATACTCGGTCTTGGCGGCTACCTTGTCAAGAACGACCACAGCCGGCGCAAGCTCGACCCCACCAACCACTACCGCTTTGCAAATGGCGAGACCGCCAAGCTCGACGGAAGCATGGGGCATTATCAGTGGGGGTGGGGCAAACCCTTCTACTTCGCCAAGTGGACGCAGGGCAATCTTGAGTTTGAAGCCGTGAGCCTGTATCCTATCAAAGGACAGTACAACTACCGTATCCCGGTGGGCTCTCTCAGCGCCACCGGCCTTGCGGCCCTTGACCGCGACACCGACACCCTTGTCAGCTATATCAACGATGATGTCAAGTACCGTGGCGGCAACAACACCTCGGGGTGGGATGACACCTACCGCTCCTTGCTCGGCCATTGCGCCACGAACCGAAGCACCGCCCAGTTCGCGGCGGCGGCCCATAAGAACGGGGCAGGATGGCTTGCGGGCACAATGAGAGCCGCAGCCGTGGTAAAGATCCTTGTCGAGATAGTCATGGGCACCCGCAACGTTCAGGCAGCCTTCAACGCCAACAAGGACGCCAACGGGCTCTATCAAGGCGGCTTCGGCACCGGTGTGACCAACTGGGACTGGACGAGCTGGAGTAATTATAACGGTAATAATCCGATACTGCACATGAGCGCCGGCGTCGATATGGCAGACGGTCTCGGAGTGAAAGAGATCCCGATAGTTAATGCCGACGGCACGACAGTATTCACCGCCAAAGTACCCGTATTCTTCGGTCTTAAAAACTTCTTCGGCTATATCTGGCGTGTAAGCGAGGATGAACTTGGCGAGGCGAATGCCGACAAGTCAATGAGACATTGGGTTACCCCGAGCATCTATGGAACCTACACCTACGGTTCCACCGCCGGGATGGTATTGAAATCAACGTCTCCGATCGCTTCCGGCTATATCATAAAGATGAGCTACGATAATCTTGAGATGTGGCCTACCCAGTCGGGCGGCAGTGAATCTACCTACCAATGTGACTATTTCTGGAACAACGGTAACGTCACTTCGGGCTTCCGTGCTGTGTTTCGCGGCGCCAGCGCCGGCTACGGTGGCGATGCGGGCGTAGGAGCGGTCAATGTGGACGACGCTCCCTCGCATGCCAGTGCGTACGTCGGCTCGCCCCTCTGCGATTTCGCAGAGGAGTTCTCGTTGGAGCCGGAGTATTACGCGGTGGCCTAAAGTGGTCAGGAGGTCAAAGGGTGCCCGGTGTCCGGTGTGTGCATGGTGTTCCTGGCACGCGCCGAAGGCAAAGCACCCGGCGACCGTAGGGAGCCCCCGTGTCGGACTTGTTCCGACACCCGTCAGCAATGGGGGCAAAGAGAACATTGACATATTTCCATGTTTATATCGGTCTCGATAGACGAAAAAGTGTTAAATTTGCGTTGATTTAACAATCGGGCTGCTGTCGCCCAAGAGTCGGTCTTCGGGCTTCCGTGCTGTGTTTCGCGGCGCCAACGCCAACAACGGTGGCAATGCGGGCGTAGGAGCGGTCAATGTGAACAACGCTCCCACGAATGCCAATGCGAACATCGGCTCGCCCCTCAACAATCCAGAAGCGGGGTGACAGGGCCTCGCCCCAAGGCGAAAAACAAACGAAATGCGGGCAGTGCCGGTAGATGGAATCAACGATTCCAGCCGACGGTAACGAAGCAAGAGAAAATTGCAGATCACACTGCGGTTTGACCCAAAATGACACATTAAGACACCCATGACACCGAGACACAATGAAACGACGAGGATACATATCTCCTCGTATTGAGACCATCGAGAACTATGAGGCGGCTTTCCGGGGCTTTGCCGAATATAAAGAGCGGCGCGACAATGTGCAGCGCTTCGCGGCAAACCTCAAAGCCAACCTCATGGAACTTCTGGCTGAATACCGGGACGGCACCGGGCATACCTCCGAGTATCAGGACGAGGAGATTTTCGAGCCCAAGCGCAGGATCGTGAGCAAACTTCCCGTGCGTGACCATGTGCGCCAGTGGGCGCCGCTGCTTCAGACCGAGCGTCTGTTTACCGACACGTTCATCCGGCGGTCGTGCTCCTGCGTCAAGGGACGCGGCACCCATGATTTCATCAACCTGCTGCGCAAGGAGCTTTATACTGATCCGGAAAGCACGTGGTATTTCGTTCAGCTTGACGCCCACCACTATTTCCAGAATATCGCACATTTCCTGATGAAAGAACGGGTCAGGACTAAAATCAAAGACCCAAAACTGTTGCGGTTCCTCGATGAATTTATCGACAGCTTCCGTCAGGGGCTGCCTTTAGGGGTCAAGATCTCGCAGATATTAGCAAATTTCTTTTTAGCCAAGTTTGACCATGACGCGGTAGGGATTTTCGGTATAGCCGGAGACCCCGAAAGGCTCGCATATTGGCGTAACCGTTATGTCAGCGACAGCCTCGTGACCTGCCGCACGAAGGAACAGGCGGATGAATTAGGCAGGGGAGTGGCTTATATGGTCGGCAAGTTTGACCGCTATATAAGTGAACCGATACAGTATTTCAGATTTGCCGACAATATAGTCATGCTCCATCGTGACAAGACATTCTTACACCTTGTCACGGAGATGTGCATAATGGTACTTGCCCGGGATTATCTGATAGAGGTCAACCGGAACTGGAACGTGCGCCCGGTCTGGAGCGGAGGCATAGACGTGTGCGGCTATGTTTCATTTCATACCCACCGCGCCCTTCGCAAGCGCAATAAGAAAGCCCTATGTCGGCAGGTGGCAAAATGTAAAAAGAAGGGCATGACACCGGAGGAAACCCGGTTGGAATGTGCCAGCCGTATAGGTTTCGCCACCCACGCAAATTCGCATACATTATTAAGAAAACTCGATATAAACATGGAAAAGCGACTTGGAAAGGTCATAAAGAACCGTCGTGCCAACATCCCGTTCAAGGGTATGCGCTACGACCAGAAGCGCCCGTTTACTGATATTGTCTGTAAAGATCCGGCGCAGGAGGATAACTTCAAGATAATGCTGCTCGACTATGCCATAGAGGACAGCAAGGTTGAAACCGAAGACTACTTCGCCGAGGTCACCGGCCCGGATGGTGTCGTGAGGCAGGAGCGAAAAACCCGCCCCAAGAAGTGCCTCGTGATCCGGTACAAGCGCATACTGCAAACCGTCGTTCAAACGGCGGTGGACGGCGAGGAACATGAGAGCTATGTCTATGAGAGGGAAAAGGACAGCAACGGCACCCCTACGGTAAAGGATGCCGAATACTATTCCTACACAGGTTCAGCTATCATGATCGACCAAGCCGAAAAAGACTTTACCAAGGCTGACCTCCCATGTCCGACCGTGGTCATGGAGCAGGTCAACAAGTTAAACAAGAAGTTTTACAAATTCACGTGACAATGAATAAAGCAATCTACACCGAGCGCAAGACGCTCGTCAAATATGATGACAACCGTTATATGGCTTACCTCAACGAGGAAGTCATAGAGGATTATGTGCCTGAGGTCAGGGACGGAGAGGAAGCCCCTGAGCCTGTTACAGGCTATGCCTATACCGGCACTGAGCCTGACGGTGGCACACTGATAGCCTCTGGCGATATGAGCCGTGACAGCCTGATAAACGGCATAATCCGCAGCCGTTACAGCCAGACGGAGGAGGATGCCATCAAGACCCACCAGATAGAGCTGTTTAAGAACCCAGACATAGCTAAAGCCGGGGATTACGAAGCCGAGTGGGAAGCCTTCAACGCCTTCCGCACCGAAGCCATCGCCACCGTTGACCGCTGGCTGGAGTAGGGGAGAACGGCGTTATAATGCCATTACAATCGCATAAAAACAGAACCGCCACAGCCTTGAAATGGGTTGTGGCGGTCACTTATGAGGGGGGAGAAAAAGGTACGTTTCGTTTTAGGTAGCGGAACATTTCGTTTCGGGAAGCCGGAACATTTCGTTTTGCGGATTATACTCCGCTCATCAATGCCGTGCAGTATTTCACCAACGGCCTTCAGGTCAACTATGCCATGCAGGAGCGATGGCGCAAGTCCATGGCGGCGATGAAGTTCTCCAACTGGGTAGGTCTGATTTTGGCTCTCGGAGCCGCCATCTACGCTGTGGCAAATCGCTTCAAGTCCGCCGCAGAGGAAGCGGAAAAGGCCCGCAAGGAACAGGAGGAATACCGTAAGTCGCTCACTGACCTTGACGAGAAGTCATCGGAATACTGCCATGCCGAGATTGCACGGCTCGAAGCTCTCTACAAGGAGGCCACCGACGAGGCCAAAAGCACCGACGAGCGGCGCGTGGCCGCTGAGAAATTACAGGCGCTTTATCCCGATTACTTCAAGAACCTCTCCACGGAGCAGATTATGGTGGGTCAGGCGAAAACGGCCTACGACCAACTCCGCGACTCCATTATCGAGGTGGCCCGTGCACGTGCCGCCGCCGACAAGATTGTGGAGAACGAGAAGGAACTTCTCACTCTCGAACAACAGGAGCCGGGACTGCGGCAGCAGCGTGACGCCGACAAGCGGGTATATGATGCCGCAGTCGCCGACTGGGAAAATGCCCGTCAGATGGAAAGTAATAATTCATACGGCAACTCCACCGATGCGGCTGTGGGTCAGGCTGTCAATGTTGCTCCCTATGCCCGCAGAGTAGCCTCCACGGGGCAGACTTACGAGGCTTCGGAGGCCGCTTATCAAGCGAATATCACCAAGCAGCGGCAGCTCAACGAGGCCAACCAATTCCTCCGTCAGAAATACAATGTCTCCGCCGAAGCTCTTGCCGAGCCGGAGAACCCGCAAGTCAATCTGCCGGGGAATGTTCCTCTCGACCCTTCCGGCTCAGCGGGCGACAAATTCGCCGCTGAAAAGGACTGGCGCGAGCAACAGGAGGCGTCGGCGCGTATCAGCTACGCCACCGGCGTAACCGATTACGTCAAGTACACGGAAGAAATGGACCGCATCGCCGTGGAGTTTTACGAAAAGCAGTTGCTTCATACCGACCTGACGGAGACGGAGCGCCTGAAAATCACCGCCGAGTGGCGGGAGACGCAGAAGAAGCAACAGGAACACGCCGACGCTCAGACCATTGAGGCGGAGAACAACCGCTACAACACGCAGATTGCACAGCTCAAGCAGTTCTACATCGACGGCTCCATATCCAAAGAGACTTACGACCTCAGAATGGAGGAATACGAAATCGAACATCAGCGCAAGCTCGTGGCCGCAACCAAAGAGGGCAGCCGCGAGAGGCTTCAGGCCGAACAGCAGTTGCAGTCGCTGTTGATCGCGCAGATGCAGCGCAAGCAACAGGAGCGCGAACGGCTCGAAGCCAAGTATGCCGCCATGAAGAAGGACTACTTCGGCGACAATCCTCAGGAGGCTCAGGCTAAGTATGACGCCGACCTCGCTATGCTCAATGTCGTGTACCAGCGCGAACTTGCCGCAGCCGGTAACAATGCGGCTGAAAAACTTCGTATCGACGAGGCATACGAAAAGGCGAAGCTCGCTCTGAAAAAGAAATACGGGCTTCTTGCCGAGGAAGATACGCGCAACGCTATGGAGCGCGGTATCGCCGATTCTGTCGAATGGCTCAACTCCGACGGCGGCAAGGCGCTGACAGGGACGCTCGACACGCTTGTGTCGGGTATGTCGGCGGTGTTCTCGCAGCTTTCTACTATGGTTCAGGCTGAATTGGAGATACAGACGGCATCTATCAATAAGCGATATGATGCTGAAATCTCCCGTGCTGAGGGGAATACCTATAAAATCCGCAAGCTCGAACGCGACAAGGAGGCTGAAATAGCCAAAGCTAAGAAGGAGGCCAACCGCAAAATGTTCGCCATGCAGGTTATCCAGGCCGTGGCGCAGACCGCTACCAACGCCCTTAACGCCTACGGTTCGGCTGCGGCAATTCCCGTTGTCGGCTATATCCTGGCGCCCATCGCGGCGGCTATGGCTGTGGCGGCAGGTGCCCTGCAAATCGCCACTATCAAGAAGCAGCAACAGGCATCGGAGGCGCAGGGCTATATGTCCGGCGGCTTCACAAAGGAGGGTCCCGTCGATGAAGTGGCCGGTGTCGTTCACGCCGGGGAGTGGGTTGCTTCGCAGCGTCTTGTGAAGTCACCTCAGGCTCGGCCTCTTATCGAAGCCCTTGATTACGCCCAGCGCACAAACACGATAGGTTCGCTCACCGCCGCTGATGTCTCTCGCTCCATCACAGCCCCCATGTTGATTGCGTCGCAGCCTCAATCAACCACGGCTCCGGCTGTTGTGAATAATTATTATTCAGAGGGAGAGAGGAATGACGGCTACGCCGCCATTATGCGTCGGTTGGCTGAACGCCTCGATGAACCTTTCGTTACCGTGAACACCGTCTCCGGCGATCACGGCATTCAACGCGCTCAGGAGGAATATGACCGCCTTATGCGCAATAAAGCACCCAAATCCCGCAAGTAATTATGGAAATACGCATCAATGGCAAGATAGCCATGCTCAAAAAGGGCACGTCCTTCGAGTTTGTGGCCGAAAACCGCCTCTTTTCGGGGAGTGACGGCTACACTTTATCCATCACTTTTCCCCTGCGGCATTGTCGGAACAATCTCGACATTTTCGGACACATCAACCGTGCCGATGTCATCGCCGGTAAGGTGATTTTCGACTGCGAAATCCGCGACCGCAACTTCTACAAGTTCGGCTCTATTACCATTACCGAAATCAACGATGCCGAGGTCAAGACGCAGTTCCTCGAAGGCCGCTCGGAGCAGAACTTCGACGTGACTTTCGATGATGTGTTCATCAACGAGCTTGACCTTGGCTCTCCGACAGAGACCACTGACTCCACGCCCGAAAAGGCGTGGGACCCCTTCATAAACAATATGAAGTGCGTGGCCCTGCCGTGGGTCAACGACTATTCGGGCAACATTCAGAACCTCGCTGACTTCCACCCGGAGGAACGCAATCCCGACGGCACGTTGAAGTCGCACTCTTACTATTCGTGGAACGCCGACTGCCGGGGCCGCTCGTGGCAACCGTATCTTCTTTATATCACTAAGAAGATATGCGAGGCTGTCGGCTACTCGGCTGACTTCTCGAAGTGGGAGGAAAAGGAGGAATACAAGTATCTCCTTGTCTGCAACACGCTCCCTTATGCCTGGGACACTGCGGGCTTCGCCCGTGCGCTGCCGCATTGGACGGTAGCGGAGTTCTTCGAGAAGCTGGAGCTGTTTTTGGGCGGCGAGTTCACCATCGACCACCGGGGCAAGTCGGTAGAATTTGCCTTTACCGATGCCACGCTGCTTGCCACGGAGCCCGTGCAGCTCGACAAGGTGGTTGACGAGCACACGGTCGAGGTCACGGTCGATGATGACAAGTGCGAGTATCAGGAGGCCAAAAACCTCGTCTACAAGGAGTGCGACCACGAAATGTGGAAGTTCTACTCGTGCGACTGGTTCATCAAGGCGTGGCAGAAAGGCGCAGTCCGCTACGCGACCATGCGCGAACTTCTCTCTGCCAACCGATGGCTCGCAACTTGGAACGGATCGACCTCGCGAGGGTCAAACCGTGACAAGCTACTCTATGCCGAGGACGTGGACGCTTACTTCATCGTGCGCTCGCTCTCGAAGACGCTTGTGGAGAAGCGCGATGGCTGGATGCCTAACCGCTATCAGTACAAGATGGAACTGCGCCCGGTCAACCTCTTTGGCGGCCGTATCGTGGACGATAGCGAGGACGCCGACGAGGTGGAGATTGAGTTTGTACCTGCGTGGGTTGACGAGACCGAGGACAAGTACGGGCGTTGTCTGTTCCTGTCATTCTCCGGCTACGACGAGAACGACAGCACGAGCACATCCTGGAGCCGCGACCCGTACCAACGCAAGGAGGAAATCGACAACACCCTCTATCAGCCCCACGCCCTGCAATTTCTCGCCGCCGGTGAGCGTGACAAGAAAGCGGAGTATTACGACCGCATCTATGTGGGGTGGTGGGACGGAGCGCAGACCCAGAACGGCAAGCTGCCGCACCCCTATGTCGAGGACATCGAGATTGCCGAGGACTGGAGCAATTTTATCAACATTCATTTCTCCCTGCGCATCAACCACACCACGCTCAACCGCCGCCGCACGGTTCACTCAATCAACCCCAGGCAAAAGACTACGTTTAAGTTCATATCCGACAATATCCCGAACCCTCGTGCAGTGTTTTTCATCAAAGGCAAGAAGTACCTTTGTGAAAAAATGACTGCGACATTCACGGAGAACGGAATGTCGCAGCTCATCAAGGGAGTATTTTACCCGATTGTGGATTAGGCAACGTCCTTGTCACCGTCAGGCGTGGCGTTCTTGCGGGGACGGCCACGCTTTTTCTTTGGTGCCTCCACGACAGGCTCCGGCACTCGGTAGTCTTTGCCATAGAGAACATAGTCAAGGACACGGCGGTTGGCTATGTCAATCTTCTCAGGGTCACGCTCAATGTAGATGTCGGTTACTGATTTTGCACTATGCGCAAGTCCAATGCCGATAGTGCCGTCGGCAATGTCAAGCCGGGCAGCGATAGTAGCCCACGAATGACGCGCCCAGTACATTGTGCAATCCGGGACGCTCACATCCCCGGTTCTGTTCTGGTTGATGTATGCGCAGATTTTGTGAAGAGCCTTCGTTAGCTTGTCGTTAAAGTTGCGGTAAGGGCGGTCCTCAGCGAACATCAGCATCAGTTCTTTTCCGGCGTACTTGTCGATGAGATACTGCATCTCCGGCTCTATCTTCAGAGATAGGGGCTGCTTAGTCTTTGTGCGTATCCAATCGACTCGGCCATTTACAGGCTTTGTCATGTGGCACAAGTCAACCGTGTTGAGTCCGCGAAGCATGAACGACAGCACGAAGAAGTCGCGGTACTTTTCCATCCACGGTTCAAGGTCTTGCGCAAAGATGATCATGCGCAGAGCCTCCACGCACATGTTGCGCTTCTTAGTTGGTACGGTCTTGATTTTGTAGCGGCGATAGGGATTGCGGTCAAGAACTTCGTGGTCGATGGCATAGTTGATTACTGCTTTTAGGTTAGCATGGTGCATACGGCGACCGTTAGGGGAGGGCGCGGTTTTTGCCATGAACTTGTCGAAGTCCTCAATCCATGTCATGTTGATGTCGGAAAATTGCAGAGCGGCGGCTTGTTCCTCTCCAAGCCATGCCTCGATGCGACGCCATGTAACATCGTACATCTCGGCAGTACGGTCAGCCAAGCTCTTATTTGCTTTATAGCGAAGAAAGAATTTGCCTACGGTATTAGGGTTTTCTTTTGGAGTCTTGGCTACTTTGGCTGCTCGAGGAGAGAGAATATCCCGTATCGCGTTCTTTAGGTCGGTTGCAGTCATGTTACCGATACCACCGGGACGGCTGACAAGCTCGTTGATGATGTCGGTTATCTCCACGCGACGGCGGGCGATAATCTGATTGTAGGAAACTCGGTTTGGATGTTTGACGACCTTCTCTGCGGCTGCGTCCCATTGTTCGGGAGTGAGATTGATACTCAATGGCAGCAAGGCTGTTTTCCGTTGGTGTCCGATAGACACTTTCAGAGGGGCGGCGGCTCCCTTTTTGACTGCGCGGCAGTCGAGGATGAATTTTACAGTTGCCATGGCTTAAAAATTCGCCTCGGCTTACCTGATTTTACTGATTTTGGCATCCTGCACGCAAATTATTTGCGTGCAATTTGCGTGCACTTTTCGGCAAACATTGTTTTCAGTCGTATTTTTCGGTAAAATTTCGGCAAGTTTCGGCTTTTTTTTAATGCCACTTGTGGCTTCGGGATGTAAATAAAACGCTGACTTTCGATATTTATTGTGTCTGACTGTCAGCGTTTTAATAAGCGGAGCGACCGAGATTCGAACTCGGGATACCCTTTTGGGGTATACACGCTTTCCAGGCGTGCCTCTTCAGCCACTCGAGCACCGCTCCAATGTTTGGTGATTTGATGTTGTTGCGCTTGGCTGTTTGCGCTTTGCGGGCGTTTGCGGTGCAAAGGTACGGTATTTTTTTTGTTTTTGCGAGTTTTTTGCGAATTTTTTTGGAGGGTTTGTATGTTTTTGACGCTTTTTTGAGAAAAAGTTTTTTTAAATTTGCAGATGGGGCAGGTGGGAGATTGGTTGGAGGAATAGGGGCAATGGGGAAAAGGGGACCAATAGGACTAATAAGGCCAATAGGGCCAATAGGCCGAATTGTTAAGATTTAAGACCGGTTGTAGGTCGGATAGGGATGGTGGGTCGGATGTTGAATGTTATTTTTTTAGTTTATTCTTTTTAATTATTTGATATTGAGATGAAGAGTTTGTTTTTGTTTTTGGGTATGGGCTGCGCCGTGGGGTGCGGGGCAGCTGTGGTTACGTCGCCTGACGGTGGTATTGAGGTGAATGTGGATGTGGATGACGCGGGGAAACCTGTATATAGTGTCAGTTATAAGGGGATGCCTGTGGTGGCTGAGAGCGGATTGGGGATTTCGGCCAAGGAGGGCGCTATAGGTGCGGGGTATGGTGTAGCGTTTGATGAGGTTACGACGTTTGATGAGGTCTGGACTCCGGTATGGGGAGAGTTTGCCGAAGTAAGGAACCATTATAATGAACTGTTGGGCAAGTTCAGAGGAAAGGACGGATTGGATTTTAATCTGCGTGTCAGGGTATTTGACGACGGTGTGGGATTCAGATATGAGTTGCCTCAGAGCGGTGACAATTATTTCCTGTCGGTGACGGGTGAGAATACTGAGTTTAATTTTGCCGATGACTATACGGTATATGCGATACCGGGCGATTATGATACGGATGAGTTCCTCTATACGAAATCTGCAATCAGTGAGCTGGGTGAGAAGATGCCGCGTGCGCGTCATTCGGAGTCGACGCTTATAGACGGTCTGGCCGTGCAGACTCCGATGATGATGAAGCATCCGGAAGGGAAGGTGTATGTGAATGTGCATGAGGCTGCCCTCGTAGGGTATCCGGCAATGGCTCTCGATGTCGATACCGCCAAGCTGAGTTTCAAGTCGCACCTTACTCCGGGCGCGGACGGTATGAAAGGATATGTGCAGCTGCCTTTCAGCACGCCGTGGCGTACGCTGATTATAAGCGACGACGCCCGCGACATACTGGCGTCGCAACTGATATTCAATCTGAATGAGCCTTCGAAAATCGAGGATACGTCGTGGATATATCCGCAGAAGTTCATGGGCGTATGGTGGGAGATGTTTCTCGGCGGCAATTCGTGGGCTTACAGCGATGACCTCAGCACGCGTCCCGGTGTGACGGATTATACGAAGGTGAAACCGAACGGACGGCATGCCGCCAACACGGAAAATGTGAAAAAGTATATAGATTTCGCTGCAGAATCGGGTATCAAAAGTGTGCTTGTAGAGGGCTGGAATGAAGGTTGGGAGACTTGGACCGAGGGACGTAAGAACCGTCATTTCCTCTTTGACAAGGCTTATCCCGATTTTGATGTAGAGGAGCTTGAGCGATATGCCGGTGAGCATGGGGTGAAGCTTATAATGCATCACGAGACTTCGGCCAATGCGGCTGATTACGAACGTCAGCTCGACGCGGCCTTTGATTTTATGAATGCTCATGGTTATGATGCCGTGAAAACCGGGTATGTCGGTTATATCATACCGCGCGGCGAGCATCATTCGTCGCAATGGATGAATGACCACTATATCGAAGTGGTGCGACGTGCCGCCGACCATAAGATTATGGTGAACAGTCATGAGGCTGTACGACCTACGGGACTGATGCGCACGTGGCCTAACTGGGTGGCGCAGGAATCGGCCCGCGGCGGTGAGTATGAGGCTATGGGTGGTAATCCTCCCGAGCACACCACGATATTGCCGTTTACCCGATTGAAAGGTGGCCCGATGGATTATACTCCCGGTATTGTCGAGACGGATTTGGCTTCTTACGGTTTCGGTAACGGGTCGAAGCCGGGTACGACGGTGGCACGACAGTTAGCGTTGTATCTGACAATGCCGTCGCCGATGCAGATGGCGTGCGACAAGCCGGAGAGTTACCGCAAGTATGCCGATGTGTTCGAGTTTATCAAGGCTGTGCCTGTGGAGTGGAAGACTTCGGTATATCTTGAGGCTGAACCGGGCGATTATATCACCGTAGCGCGTCAGGATAAAAACAGCGATGACTGGTATATAGGTGCGATAACTGATGAGAACGCGCGCAAGACGAAGATTAAGCTCGATTTCCTGCCGAAAGGGAAGAAGTATGTGGCTACTGTGTATGAGGACGGAAAAGATGCCGATTACCGCAGTAACCCCAAGTCATATAAGATTTATGAGAAGAAGGTGGACAGCAAGAGCGTGATTGCGCTGGAATTAGCTCCCGGCGGTGGAGCGGCCGTTATGCTTCGGGCTTCGGACAATTAGTAATTAGTAATTGGGCGGAAGCTCGCTTAAGGGTGCGTGTTGTTTAGGCGATAAGGACTATAAAGTCTTTAAGGTCGATAAGTACTTTAAGGTCATTTAAGTCATTAAGGTAATTAAGGTCACTAAGATTGTGGAATCTTGGTGACCTTAATCTTTTTATTGGGGCGTATTTTGATGGTGGAACAGGATGGAAGTGATGTGGTAGCTTTTGGCGGAGGGGAGTATTATTGGTGATTAGAGGCGGGAGGTGAGGATGGGGAGGATTGATTTTTTCCAGGGAGTGAAGTCACCGGCCAGGATGTGGGTGCGGGCTTCGGTCACGAGCCAGAGGTAGAAGGCGAGGTTGTGGATTGAGGCTATCTGCATTGCGAGGATTTCATCAGCTATGAACATGTGGCGCAGGTAGGCTCTCGAGTATGCGCGGTCCACGTAGGAGGGGCCGTCTTCCTGAATGGGGGAAAAGTCGTCGGCCCATTTCTTGTTGCGCATGTTCATTATGCCGTGAGATGTGAAAAGCATGCCGTTGCGGGCATTGCGTGTGGGCATTACGCAGTCCATCATGTCGACTCCGCGCTCAATGGCTTCGAGTATGTTGGCCGGAGTACCGACGCCCATCAGATAGCGTGGACGGTCGGCGGGGAGGATTTCATTGACTACTTCAATCATGTCATACATCACTTCGGCAGGTTCGCCGACGGCGAGACCTCCGATAGCATTGCCTTCGGCACCGAGGTCGGCGACAAATTTGGCTGACTCGCGTCGAAGGTCGGGATATGTGCATCCCTGCACGATGGGGAAGAATGCCTGAGAATGGCCGTAGCGGGGCGACGTGGCGTTGAAATGGTCCCAGCCGCGGCGCAGCCAGCGGTGGGTGAGGGCAAGCGATTTGGTGGCGTAGGCACGGTCGGATGTGCCGGGAGGGCATTCGTCGAGCGCCATCATGATGTCGGAGCCTATCGAACGCTGTATGTCGACGACTTTTTCGGGTGTGAAGAGGTGTTTGGAACCGTCGATGTGCGAACGGAAATAGGCGCCTTCCTCTTTCAGCTTGCGGTTGGAGGAGAGGGAGAATACCTGAAAGCCGCCGGAGTCGGTGAGGATGGGGCGTTCCCATCCGTTGAATTTATGAAGGCCACCGGCTTTCTCTATGATGTTCATGCCGGGACGGAGATAGAGATGGTAGGTGTTGCCGAGTATGATTTTCGCGTTGATGTCGTCGCGCAGTTCGTGTTGGTGTACTGCTTTGACAGTACCCTGCGTACCCACCGGCATGAAGATAGGGGTGGGTATATCGCCGTGGTCGGTGTGTATGATGCCGGCACGTGCGCCGGAGTTTTTGTCGGTAGTCTGTAATGTAAATTTCATGAGCGGGAATTTACCTGTATTTTGTCAAAAATATAATTGTGGAACTGTATACGGGAGGAGTTAGATGGGAAAGCGTTTTTATCAATCAGGACAAATCCGGATGGAGAGGAGTCGTAGACGATTGAATCGAACGTGTCGCCGGGGTTGATTTCCTTGATTCGTGCGACCGGAATGTCAAACTCATAGGGTGGACGGTCGTCGGGGGCTGTCCTGACTGTGACGCTGTCGGAAGAAAGTTTGAGCGAGAGGGTGACAGGGAATGATGACAGCATGACTATGCGGGGCGTGAGGCCGTAATAGTAATAGACTATCATCAGTGCCGTAGGGGATATGATGAAAATGAATATCAGCGCCACGATGAAAAACGCGGCATTGACGGCAAATCCCATGACGGCGAATGCTACCAGTGCGGCGAGGAACAGAAGCAAATAGCGGCTGAACCAGCGCTTCATGATGCGCCGGATATATGTTGTCGAGGATATTCTGAACGGTGCGGTCGATATTTCCATCAGTCAGGACGAGAAAATTAAAAAGGATGGACATGACGCCGCGACGTCGGTCCATCCTATATGTGGTTTGCTACAATTTCGGAATTATAACAACAGGCGAGAAATCGGTGTCAATCGAAATATGTTGAACAAACGGCGCGAAAACCATATTGAAAAAGTAGCTTTTGTTTTCATAAGGCGAAGGGTTTAATGGGTCTTTGCTTATGAAACACGGCCGCAGTGATTTTGTTCGCTTGATATTATAATTTTTTATGTCGCGTCATCGCGGGATGGCGCATATTCCGGCAGAATGGATCAGTCGAGTTTGTGGATTACGAGACCGGAGCGGAGTTTGGGCTCGAACCAGGTAGTCTTGGGGGGCATGATATTACCGGTATCGGCGATGTCGATGAGCTGCTTCATCGATACGGGGTAGAGTGCCAACGCCACTTTCATCTCTCCGGAGTCAACGCGCTGTTTCAGTTCGCCAAGACCGCGGATACCGCCGACGAAGTCGATACGTTTGTCGGAACGGAGGTCGGTGATGCCGAGGATGTCGCGGAGAATGAGATCGGACGACACAGTCACGTCGAGACAGCCGATGGGGTCATTGTCGTTGTAGGTGCCTTCGTGGGGAGTGAGAGAGTACCAGTGGCCTGCGAGATAGAGAGAGAAGTTGTGCAGACGTGCGGGGCGGTAAATTTCGGTGCCCATGTCGACAACATCGAAATTCTCTTTCAGACGTTCGATAAACTGCTCTTCCGACAATCCGTTAAGGTCTTTTACTACGCGGTTGTAGTCGATAATCTTGAGGTGCGATGCCGGGAACGCGACTGCAAGGAAGTAGTTGTACTCCTCGTCGCCGCGGTGGTTCGGATTGTTTTTGGCCTTCTCATTGCCTACGAGGGCGGCGGCAGCCGTGCGGTGATGTCCGTCGGCGATATAGAGAGAGGGCATTTTCGCGAACTCTTCGGTGATGGTCTGAATGGTGGCTTTGTCGGAGATGACCCAGAAGTGATGGCCGAAGCCGTCGGGCGCAACGAAATCGTATTCCGGTTCGCCGGCCGTTACTTTAGTGATAATATCCTGAAGAACATCATTGTCGGGGAATGCGAAGAATACCGGCTCGATGTTGGCATTGTTGATGCGCACATGCTTCATGCGGTCTTCCTCTTTGTCGCGGCGGGTAAGCTCGTGCTTTTTGATTTTGCCCGTCATGTAGTCGTCGACGTTGGCGGCGATGACGAATCCGTACTGTGTGCGGCCGTCCATCGTCTGCGCGTAGATGTAGTATTTGTCCTCGTCGTCCTGAACGAGCCATCCCTGCTGCTGGAAATTGTTGAAATTCTCGACAGCCTTGTCGTAGACTTTGGGGTCGTGCTCGTCGGTGCCCGGAGCAAAATCGATTTCGGGCTTGATGATATGGTACAGCGACTTGGGATTGCCTTCGGCTTCGGCACGTGCTTCCTCGGAATTGAGGACGTCGTAGGGACGTGAGGCAACTTCAGTGACTAACTGACGGGGAGGGCGTACGCCGCGGAACGGTTTGATTTTAGCCATGGTGGGAAGAATTTAAGGTTGTGTTACTTGCGGACGATCGTCTGCTGACGGTCGGGGCCGATAGATACGATAGTGACGGGAACACCGAGCTGCTGTTCGAGGAACTTGATGTAGTCGTTGAACTGAGCGGGGAACTCGCTTTCATCCTTGAACTGTGTCATGTCGGTGAGCCATCCGGGAATGTTGACATAAACAGGCTTGATGCGGGAGTCGTCGACAGTGAAGGGGAATGTGTCGACGCGCTCGCCGTCGATTTCGTAGGCCACGCATGCACGGATTTCGGGGAATGTGTCGAGGACATCGCTTTTCATCATTATCAGCTGTGTCACGCCGTTAATCATGATGGCGTAGCGGAGAGCCACGAGGTCAATCCATCCGCAGCGGCGTTCGCGTCCGGTGACGGCACCGTATTCGTGGCCGAGGTCGCGTATCTTCTTGCCAGTCTCGTCGTGGAGTTCGGTGGGGAACGGTCCGGAGCCTACACGTGTGCAGTAAGCCTTGAAGATACCGTATACTTCACCGATTTTGTTGGGCGCGACACCGAGACCGCAGCATGCGCCTGCGCTGATGGTGTTGGATGAAGTGACAAATGGGTATGAACCGAAGTCGACATCGAGGAGAGTGCCCTGGGCACCTTCGCACAGGATTGATTTACCCTCTTTGAGGAGGTTGTTGATGAAATACTCCGAGTCGATAAGGTCGTAGGTGAGTATATATTTTACAGCATCGAGCCATTTTGCCTCGAGTTCGGAAATATCGGGAGTCTCGCCCATGGAGGCAAGAATGCGGAGATGACGGTCGCGGGCGGCGTTGTAGGCCGAGAGGTCGCCGTGCTCCATATTGCCGAGACGGAGGCCGTTGCGCGACACCTTGTCGGTGTATGTGGGGCCGATGCCTTTTCCAGTGGTGCCGATTTTAGCATCGCCTTTGGCTTTCTCGTTGGCAGCGTCGAGGAGACGGTGGGTGGGAAGGATAAGATGGGCCTTGCGGGAAATCTTCAGCACCTTGCGGAGGTCGATGCCCGAAGCTTCGAGAGCCTGCGCCTCTTCCTGAAAAAGGACCGGGTCGAGAACGACACCGTTGCCTATTATGTTGACCTGGTTTTCCTGGAATATACCGGAAGGAATGGATCGGAGAACATATTTCTTGCCGTCAAATTCGAGTGTGTGCCCGGCATTGGGGCCGCCTTGGAAACGTGCTACCGCATCGTAACGCGGAGTCAGAACGTCAACGACTTTACCTTTACCCTCGTCGCCCCACTGGAGGCCGAGCAAAATATCAACTTTCATTTTTCTATTGGTTGTATATGTGATGTTATATTGATTACTTATTGTCAGTCTTGTCGCGATGTTTTATGCGCCGGCTGCATTGGGAACATGTACCGTAGACATAGAACTGGAAATATTCGGGAGTGAAAGCCTGATACCGGCGCTGGGAGAGGGTTTTCAGCAGGACCGGGTCCTTGATTTCCTTTACTTTTCCGCATTTGGTGCATACGAGGTGCTGATGATTGGCGGCAGCGGTATCGACTGTTTTTTCAAACTGAGCTGGTTCGTTGCCAAACCTGTGCCGACGCACAATCCCGGCCTCGGTGAAAAGCTCTATGGTGTTGTATACAGTAGCGCGGCTGACGCGAAAGTTGGAATCGGCCATTGCCCGGCAGATAGTCTCGATGTAGAAATGTCGGTTCATCCGGAGCACCATGTCGAGAATGGCGTATCGCTCGGGGGTACGGCGGAGGTGCTTAGCAGCGAGATACCTGTCAAGAGTGTCAACAGCGGATGTTTTTACTTTGTTGTCAGTCATATCAATGACAAAGGTAATAAATTTTTTATATCCCGCAAAAATAACGCACGGCGCGAGTGGAAAAATTGTAGCGGACGCAGGGTCGAGGCGCGGCCGGATAATTACAGCCGTAAAACAAACAAGAGTGCGTTATAATCTGTTTAGAAATAAGTACGTTATCTTAAAAATATATAACATGAAACATTTTTACCTATTATTATTTGTCGTGTTGCTCTCTGTCGGGGCAAACGCACAGATAGTCACAACGAGTCCGAAGATAGTGCAGTGCAGTTCGGCGCCTATCACCATAACTTTACATGCCGACCGCGGAAACAAAGGGCTGGCGGGGCTTACGGCCTTGACTCCCGTGTATGAGCATACCGGAGTAATACTGAAAGGTAGCGAGGAATGGTCGCATGCTCCTGCGTGGCTCGACAATTCGGCCAAATACAAAATGACTTATGTATCGGCCAATACATGGCAGCTTACCATTCCGTCAATCAAGGAATACTACGGGCTGACGGCTGGAGAGGAGCCGGTGAAGCTCGCGTTTGTGTTCCGCAATGCAACGGGTAGCAAGGAGGGGAAGACCGAATCGGGCGGCGATATATTTGTGGAGGTCGCTCCTGACGGATTCGCGATGGCCATGAGCGCGTTGCCCGAAGTGACATTGCTGTCGGAAGCCACTGCGATAGACTTTACCGTGAACACGTCGCAGGCGGCGAAGATAGAGCTGTTTGTCAACAGCTATGAGAGTATGCCGATTGCAACGGTAAGTAACGGGACGGAACTGACGAAAACATACACGATATCGGCTTCGGGCAATACGCGTATACTTGCGCGTGCAACCGCCGGAACCAATACTGCCGAGGATGCGATAGAATATTGTCTCGCAGGAAACTCTCCCGCGAAGGATTATCCGGGCGGAGTGCCGAAAATGGGGCCTGTGGCCAACGGCGACGGGTCGGTGACATTCTGCGTGGGTGCCCCCGGGAAGACATCAATGATGATAGTAGGGTCGTGGAACGGGTATGTCTATAACATGTCGGGCAGAAGTATAAACTTCGACAGACGGTTGCCTGTCGGCATCTATATCGTCGTTGTCGACGGTCATGCCGGTAAGGTGGTCGTGAGATGATAATGATTAATAACGGATCTGAAAATGTCAAGTTATGTTTTCAGACCCGTTTATCAATATCGACTGGCGTGTTTTGGGAGATTGCCAAAAGCGCCACAAATTTGGGGTATTATTCCTATTTCATTTATAAAGGCGAAGATTGAGGCATTTTTGAACATCAAATTCTGTACGTTATTATGCAAATTTGTATTGAATTTGATGGAAGTTGGTATCGTTCAAGTCGAATAGGACGTCAGCAACATGTGCGAAACAGTGGATTGCTGAAGATACAGGTTTGAATCCTGTCGCCAACACGAATAATAGCGTTGTCCAATATTAGAGGGTGTTTGAATTTAAACCGTATTAACAATAAAAGAGGATACAAGGCAAAACTTCAAATTAATCCTGAGGCCATTTTTGTTAATTCCGCCAGGTTTCATCAGTCGCATAGCTGCTATGCTCATTCTTCCACTCGCGGAATTTCCTCAAAAAATCCTCTCAGTCTTAATTTGCTTTAAATACAGACACTCTCTTAGAAAAATCAGGTATAGATGAGATATAGCCTAATAAAAACAATACTAAATGTTTTAACTATAATACTGACACTGATAATCCCGATAGGCAGTCAAGCGGAAACGACTGATACCATACCAACCGTTGCTTTTGGTGCTGATGGCCGTGATTCCTTTTACGCGGAGATTAAACCTGACAGTCTGATTGCAGAAACTACGCCGGTATCTCCTTACGCGTTGCCCTATTCCGTTACGGGCAATACATACGACTGGCACAGGCTTTGGATGAATACTGCAGTATTAAGCGGAGCTTTTTGCGGCACATTGCTTGTGCTGGAGTGTCTGCCGGAAGATGCCACAACGTGGAACCGTGCCGAGCTGCAGGACGTGCCGTTGTTCAAACGTTGGTATAATCATGTGATGAAGAAAGGTCCGGAATGGGATCATGACAAATTTTATTTCAACTATATACTGCATCCGTATGCCGGCGCGGTATATTTCATGTCGGCACGGTCGTGCGGATTTAATTTCTGGAGGTCGGCGCTTTACGGTTCTATTGTATCTACTGTGGGATGGGAGTTTGGCATAGAGGCGTTTATGGAACGGCCTTCGATACAGGATATATTTGTCACGCCGATAGTGGGAAGTTGCATGGGTGAGGGCTTTTATCAAATAAAACGTTGGCTTGTCGATAATGACTATAGCCTGTTCGGCTCTTCATTTTTAGGCGGGGTTCTTGCGTTCATTGTGGATCCGGTTAATGAATTTACCGGCTTATGGATGGGGAATCCGGCACGTGATATAGCCCACGGCAAAACTAAGGACATGCGCAAACCGGATATATCTATAGTCCCGTCGATAACACGCTCTTATAAGGGATTTTCATTAGTCGGGTATTTTTGAGAAATCCGATATGCACCTGATTGCTTGCCGGTGTGACCGAAAAATTGTAATTTTGTAATAGACGAAAAGATATACAGATATATGCCGAATCAGAATATAATCATAAAGGGTGCACGCGTCAACAATCTGAAGAATGTCGACGTAGAGATACCCCGCAATAAGTTTGTAGTAATCACGGGGCTTTCGGGCTCGGGAAAGTCGTCGCTTGCATTTGACACATTGTATGCCGAAGGGCAGCGCAGATATGTGGAGAGCCTGTCGGCCTACGCCCGGCAGTTTCTCGGACGGATGTCGAAGCCCGAAGTCGATTATATAAAGGGCTTGCCGCCGGCTATCGCGGTGGAGCAGAAGGTCAACACCCACAATCCGCGAAGCACGGTAGGAACCTCAACCGAGATATATGACTATCTGCGGTTGCTGTTCGCCCGCGTGGGGCAGACATATTCGCCCGTATCCGGGGTGCAGGTGAAGAAGCACACTGAAGAGGATGTGATAGCCGCAGCCCAGAGCTATCCGGAGGGTACGCGTATTGCGGTGACCGCTCCCTTAGTGATACGTGACGGGGAGGATGCATCGCGCCGCCTGAAGACATTGGCCGGGGAGGGATTCTCCCGACTTTTCCATGACGGAGAGTTCGTGATGATAGATGATGTCGCGGCACAGCTTGAAAAGGAGTCGGGGAGCCGGAAAAAGAAGATTGACATCGGGCAGTATCAGCTGCTGATTGACCGTCTTGCGGTAGCTAATGATGGCGATGAACTGTCGCGTCTGGCCGATTCGGTCGAGACGGCGTTTTTCGAGGGTGACAACCGTTGCTCGCTGTTTGTGTGGAGTGCCGACGGTGTGCACCGCCATGATTTCTCGCATAGGTTTGAGGCCGACGGAATGGTGTTCGTGGAGCCTAACGAGCAGATGTTCAATTTCAACAATCCCATCGGCGCGTGTCCCAAATGCGAGGGTTTCGGCAAGACGGTGGGTATAGATGAGGACTTAGTTATTCCCAACAAGGCGCTGTCGGTGTATCAGGATGCGGTGGCGTGCTGGAAGGGGGAGAAGATGGGGGAATACAAGCGGCGGTTCATACACATGGCCGCGACGACAGGGTTCCCTATCCATAAGCCGTATGCCGATCTGACGGAGGCGGAAAAAAAATTGTTGTGGCACGGCAATTCGTCGGTAGAAGGTATTGACGGATTTTTCAGGATGGTCGAGGAAAACCTGTACAAGATACAGTACAGGGTGATGCTCGCCAGATACCGTGGCAAGACACTGTGCCCCGAATGCCACGGCACGCGGTTGCGTCCGGAGGTCAACAATATAAAGATTAACGGGAAAACTATCGTGGAACTTAACCGTATGCCGATACGCGATTTGCGGCGATGGTTTGATGAGTTAAGTTTTACCGGCAATGACGAGAAGATAGCTTCGCGGCTGCTTACAGAGATACGTAACCGTATCGGGTTTCTCAGTGATGTCGGTCTTGATTATCTTACTCTTGACCGTGCGTCGTCAACTCTGTCGGGCGGTGAAAGCCAGCGTATCAATCTGGCTACGTCGCTCGGGAGCAGTCTCGTAGGATCGCTCTATATACTTGACGAACCGTCGATAGGCCTTCACTCGCGCGATACGCAGAAGTTGATTTCCGTGTTGCGGCATCTGCAGGCTATCGGCAATACTGTCGTAGTGGTGGAGCATGATGAGGAGATAATGGAGGCGGCCGATTACCTGATAGATGTCGGACCCGAGGCCGGGCGCCACGGCGGCGAAATCGTATACCAGGGAAGCCTTTCCGACCTTGCATCGGCCGAAAACAGTTATACGGCAAAGTATCTTACCGGAAAAATCAATGTGCCTGTACCGAAGGTGCGCCGAAAATCGAGTTCGTATATCGAAATAGAGGGGGCGCGTCAGAATAATCTGAAAGATATTACGGTGCGTTTCCCGCTCGGAATAATGACTGTGGTGACCGGTGTGTCGGGTTCCGGCAAATCGACACTCGTGCGTGACATCCTTTACCGTGCGATGCTGCGGCATTTGGAGGAACCGACCGACGCGCCGGGTGCGTTCAAGGCGTTGCGCGGCGATGTGAACCGCGTGCAGGCCGTGGAGTTTGTCAATCAGAATCCGATAGGGAAGTCTACGCGTTCGAATCCTGCGACGTACCTCAAGGCATACGATGAGATACGTCAGCTTTTTGCGGCGCAGCAGGGCGCGAAGCAGATGGGATTTCCGGCAAGTTATTTCTCGTTTAATGCCGAGGGGGGCCGTTGCGAGGAGTGCAAGGGGGAGGGCGTCATCAATATCGAGATGCAGTTCATGGCCGACATCGCAATCACGTGTGAGGAGTGCCACGGCAAGCGATTCAAGCGCGATGTACTCGAGATAGAGTACCGCGGCAAGAATATATTCGATGTGCTTGACATGACTGTCAACCAGGCAATTGAATTCTTCTCGGAGGGTACTGGCGCGACGGAGAAAAGGATTGTGAAACGGTTGCAGCCGTTGCAGGATGTGGGACTCGGATATATCAAGTTGGGGCAGTCATCCTCGACGCTGTCGGGCGGCGAGAACCAGCGCGTGAAACTGGCATATTTCCTTTCGATGGAGGGTCAGAAGCCGACAATGTTCATATTCGATGAGCCGACCACCGGATTGCATTTCCATGACATCAACAAGCTGATGGATTCGTTTAACCGGCTGATTGCGCAAGGCCACACGGTAATCATCATCGAGCACAATATCGACGTGATAAAGTGTGCCGACCACGTCATCGACATAGGACCCGAAGGTGGCGACCGCGGCGGCATGATTGTAGCCGAAGGCACCCCCGAACAGATAGCCGCCACCCCCGAAAGCTACACCGGCCAATTCCTGAAAGAAAAATTGGGGTAAACTCAATCACAATACTGCATTAATATAAGATAAATAGGCTGCATCTATAAATACGCTTGTAGTACACCTTATATTATTAAAAATGTGATTTTTTGTATATTAAAATAACTATTTGATATAGGTTGAAATGCATCGAAAGAACCGTAATAATCCTCGGTTTAGCTGTCCGCGGTTAGAAACCGTGGCTACTACGTTGATGGTTTAATAGCGTATTATAGCAGTCGCGATTTTTAACCATCGACAGCAATATTAATCGGTTCCTTTGGTATGTATTATAGTTTCAGCTTGATTTTCTATTTGGACTTTTACTTAATTTGAACCGTATTCTTTCAGTCGTTTTTGAATCCGTTCATACGATTCAATCGCGTCTTGTCTAAGCGACTTTTCCTCGGACTGCCAGATAGTTGCCGGAAGCAATGTAATAGAAAAATAGTCTCCGGAAATTGAAACAAAAGCAATATTGCCGTTCCCTACTTTTAATATTGTATAGTATTCATTCTTTTCCTCTATTGAAAAGCCTCGATTGAGGAGTGAATTTAATGCCCCCTTTTTTATTCGTGATACATTTTTCATTTTTGTCGGAGTTTCTAAACATATACCTGTGGAAGCATATTTAATTTTAGCTTGATCTTTGGCCCCCGGAGTACTAAAACTTTTATTGAGATGATATATATCTTGAACTATGGGATAGCCGCGATTAATATTGCTCGTAATAATTCTGTTGTTTCCTAAATATAAATCACCGGAGCTGTTTGCTACCACCGGAATTTTATCGGCTGAAGCACCGAGTAATGTTCCGCCAAGTCCATTGGCGCTAATACGAGCAGCGAGATTTGACCCTGTCTCTTCTGGATTAAAGTAGTCCGAGGAAATTGAATGACAAATAGGGTCAACGTTGTCATCTTCAATTCCATCACGACCAAGATCTCCCGATACAAGCGGCTTTAAATCAGAACCTAAATAATTATGTGGATATTCAGACATGTAGCTGAAGCCGGATGTAAGCATTGGCGGATGGCTATGATATTGCGCAGGAATTGGCGTTACCCATCCCGGTAGTATGTCAATAACATTATTGTGATTGTCTATATAATATGTTTTTTTATCATTTTCATCGGTTATTGCTAAAAAGTATTTGTCATCAATAGATGTAATATATTTGTATTGAGGCTTGATTATGGTATTGCCTTCCAAATCTATGACTCCGCAATTGTTTGGCTTCCTTTGATAGGGTTCGGATGGTTGGCTACGATAAACCACATAGTTGCCCTTAATGAAATCAACTTCATGAACTTTTGGAGGGAAACGGTGAAATTCGCCAAAACGATTATAGTATCCGGCACCACCTCCTTTACGGTTTACTACAAGTTTTCCGTCTTTAAAGAACCGGTTTGGCGTTTCGTCCGGCTTCAGCTTGAAAACGATATTTCCTTTTGTATCAATGACAACATAAGATCTTTCTCGTTCTATGCTTCTGTTTTTATGATTGTTTCCATTGTCCAGTTCTGCAACAGCACGATTTTCATTAAACGGTCTAATCAAAGTATATTTGTCTGGAGGAATCACAATATTACCTTGAGAGTTTATTGCCCCAAAATACCAGTCATCTGTCATGAAAATGGCAAGTCCATCAGTAAAGACATTATATACGCTCCTAATTTCCTTGCCTTTGACTGGTTTAAGCGTGAAAGCCGGAGTACCGTCAATATGCATGTATTCTATTCTGTCAAGTTCTTTCGCAACAACAGGTATAAGTCCTTCAGATGGAAATCCGACGGCTTTTACATCAGCTAAATTGCCGACAAGTTCGGGGCGTTTGCTGACTTTGTATAATGAATAACGATGACCATTGCGGTATATGAAATAGCCGTTTACTGCAGAGGAAACATTTCCCGGGAATTCATCTTCATATATAATATTTCCTTTCGCGTCAATAATGCTCCAAAGATTGCTGCCATTGAGTTTTACCGGCATGTAATCAATGTTGAATGATTGCTTTGCGCTTTGTCCGAAAGACGGTATTGGCATTAGTATTATTGCGCAGAGAATTAAAGCCGAAAGTTTCATGATACAAATTTGTTTGAGAAAAAGGATTGATGAACTTATTAAATCGATTTCAAATTTTCGATTTCAAATACAAGTGATGTGTCAATTGGTTATGATTTTATATTAGAGTTCAAACTCGACCAAATTTTATGACTTTCGACAAATATACGTAAAAAATTTATATATGATAACCTTTCAGATATAAAATGAAGTTATATAAGAAAATCTGTTGCGATTGTTTTTCTATTCAATAATAATAATATTTTTATTTAATAATGTTGCTAATAATGGAAACTTTTATTAGCTTTGTGTGTTAGTAATTTCTATAATTTATTATGGCGAATAGATTTGATGAAATAGGATTACTGTTTCTTAAAAGAAGAAAAGATCTTGGTCTTACTCAGGAGCAACTTGGGGCGTTGGTTGGTGTAACAAAGTCTGAGATTTCTAAAATTGAGAACGGGAGGGGTATTACTTTTTCAACAATTAATAAATTGTCGGAAGCTCTTGGCGTGTCGGCACAAGTAGAACTTCGTCCGATTTCGTCGGTATCGAGCGATGTAATTCACTATATTGTAATGAGTCTCGGACTGTTTGCACGTAAATATAAACTTACGAGAAAAGAGGCCTGCAATTATCTGTCGCGATTTAAGGGACTGGAATTTTCGATTGAAAATTATGAGGTGGAGCATCAATTGTCATTGCAAGAATGCGTAGATGACATGGTGGCAATATGTCAAAGAAATGGAGGGGCTATATCATGAAACTATATCACGGCTCCAATCAGCCGATTCATAATATCGACCTTTCTAAGGGACAGAAGTATAAAGATTTCGGTCAGGGATTTTATACGACACATCTGCGAGAACAGGCTATATTCTGGTCAAAAAGAATTGCAGACCGTTTTGGCGGCACTCCAACTGTAACGGAGTTTGAATTTGACATGGATTCGGCATTATCTGACAAATTGAATATTAAGATATTCAGTGTCCCCGATAAAGAATGGGCATTATTTGTCATGGCTAACAGAATGCAGAACAATGAAGAGTTCAGACATGACTATGATATTGTCATCGGTCCCGTAGCAGATGATAGAATGGCTCGTCTGTTCGGACTATATGAAATGGATGTCATCAATCTTGATGCTGTTGTTGCCGGATTGATTTATAAGGATCTCAATTCACAATATTTTTTCGCTACAGAAAGGTCATTAAAGTATATCGGACGGATATGAAAGGAGTGGATAATACTTTTGAGTTTTTAGTCGAGTATATTACTGCAAAAGTAGTGGAATGGCTCATCAGGGATAAAAACATCGGTCTTGAAGAAGCATTGTTGCTTTTTCATAATTCCGAGACTTTCAATAAACTTTGTGAGCATAGGACTGACATGTACATCGAGAGCCCGGCATACGTATATGAAATATTGAAAGAGGAACTGAGCCGGGGCACCATAAGGGGACTGACTGATTAGGCCGTCATTATTGGGCGGCTTTGCGGTAGAGGATTATCGCTATTATGGAGTAGAGGATGTTGGGTATCCACATGGCTATGCGGGCGGAGGTGAAGCCGGATACGGCGAATGATGAGGTCACGGTCATGAAGAGTAGGTAGCTGAATGCGAGGACAAGGCCGAGGCCGAGGTTTACGCCCATGCCTCCGCGCACTTTGCGCGAGGAGAGGGAGAGGCCGATGATGGTAAGAATGAAGGCGGCGGCTGTCATGGCGTAGCGCCGTTCAAGCTCGATTTCGAATGACTTGATGTTGGCCACGCCGCGCTCTTTCTGACGGCTGATATATTGCTGCAGCTCGGGAGTGGTGAGCATCTCATGGTCGTTTTTAGCGATGAGGAAGTCGCGCGGCTGTATCTGAATGATTGTGTCGAGAGAGTTGCCTTTGCGTATTATTTCACGGTTGCCGGCGAAGTCGCGAATCACGTAGTCGCGTACCTGCCAGTTGTAGGCGGTGTCATATTTTACGGTCTGCGCGGTGAGACGCGATACAAGCTTCTTGTTCTCGAAGCGCTCGAGAGAGAATTTATATCCTGTTTTTGATGTGTTGTCGTAGCGCTGGAAGAATGCAATTTCGCCCGGGGCAGCCTGCAGCATGATGTTTGTGCCGAAGTCGACGCGTTTGTTCTTAACGTAGGTGTTGGTGTACTCGATACGTTTGACGTTGGCCGGGGGGATGATGTAGGCCGAGAGGACGAAGGTGAGGATAGCAATGACTGCGGCTGAGAAAAGGTAGGGCCGAGTGAGGCGTCGGAAACTCATGCCTGTTGACAGCATGGCTATGATTTCGGAGTTGCCGGCGAGTTTTGAGGTGAAGAATATGACCGCGATGAAAGTGAAGAGAGGCGAGAACTGGTTGGCGAAATAAGGCAGGAAGTTGATGAAGTAATCGCAAATCGTTGCCTTGAACGGCGCTTTGAGAAAAGCGTCGAGTTTCTCGTTGACATCGAACATTACGGTAATGGCCAGGATGAGAATGATGGCGAAAACGTAGGTGCCGAGAAACTTACGTATGATATATCTGTCTAATATCTTGAATGGTCCTCTCATTGTGGCCGTTTGTTCAGTTTTTATTTTGTTGGTGATGTTTGTTTTTCAGCAATTCCTGCCTGAAATGATTTTAGCAGGTGTGCAAAACTGATATTGACTGCTGTAGGGCTGCTCCCCGGAGCAGCCGCGAATAGGGATTGGTTGTCGGTTATTTGGCGGCTGCACCGGGGTGCAGCCCACAGGATGACGTGTCATACTTATAAGTTTTGCAACACCATTATAATTGAATCAATCCTTGTTTATTTCTGCTTTGATGGCGGGGGCTTCCTTTATGCCGTCGCGGATAAGGAGGGCGTCGACCGACGGGTCCTGACCGCGGAATTGGCGATAGAGTTTCGCGGGGTTCTCGGTGCCGCCACGGGTGAGGATATTGTTGCGGAATTCATCGGCGGTCTTTTTGTCGAAAATACCGTTCTCCTTGAATTTGGCGAAAGCGTCGGCATCAAGTACTTCCGCCCACTTGTAGCCGTAGTAGCCGGCGGCATAGCCTCCCGCAAAGATATGGGAGAATGTGGGGGAGAATATCATGTCGTCAATCGGTTCGAATACCTTGACCTGTTCGGTGGCCTGACGCTCGAGGGCAACGGCATCGTCAATGGGCTGCTTGGCGTCGTGCCATGCCATATCTGTATAGCCGAATCCGAGCTGACGTATGCAGGCGTAGGCGGCTCCGAACTGTGATGAACGGACAATCTTGTCGACAAGTTCCTGCGGAATGGTTTCGCCGGTGAGATAGTGGCGTGCAAAGCCGTCGAGGAATTCTTTTTCGGTGAGATAATTCTCGTTGAACTGCGAGGGAAGCTCTACGAAATCGTGATAGACATTGGTGCCTGACAGAGATGCGTAATTGGTGTCGGCGAGGAGTCCGTGGAGAGCGTGGCCAAACTCATGCAGGAATGTCTCGACTTCGTAGGGTGTGAGAAGCGAAGGTTTGTCGGGCGTCGGCTTGGTAAAATTCATCACGATTGACACGAGCGGACGGACGTTAACGCCGTTCTCGTCGACATATTGCTCGCGGAAAGATGTCATCCATGCGCCGGGACGCTTGGACGCGCGGGGGAAGAAATCGGTGTAGAGTATGCCTACGAGCGAACCGTCGGGATTGCGCACCTCAAACGCCTTTACATCGGGGTGATATACTTGTATGCTGTCGTTGGGCGTGAACGTTACGCCGTAGAGTTTCGTCGCGAGTCCGAACACTCCGTCGATTACATTGTCGAGGGGGAAGTAGGGGCGAAGCTCTTCTTCGTCGTAGGAGTATTTGGCATTTTTCAGCTTATTGGCGTAGTAGCTGTAGTCCCAGGGCTTGATTGTCACGGGACGGCCTTCGGTATCGGATGCGAACTGAGTCAGTTCGGCCATCTCTTTGCGGAGCGCCGGCATGTAGGCGTCGCGCAGACGGTCGAGCAGGTCATAGACATTGGCCGGAGTCTCGGCCATAGTGCGTTTGAGATGATGCTCGGCGAAGGTTTCGCTTCCGAGGAGGTTGGCAATCTGCCGGCGCAGCTCGGCGATGCGCTTCATGTTGTCGATGTTGGAGTATTCGCCCTTGCTGTTGCGCGAGTTGTACAGGCGGTAGAATTTTTCGCGGAGGTCGGGACGGTCGGAGTATTTGAGGAACGCCATGTAGGTGGGCTGCTGGAGAGTGAAGAGATATTCTCCGTCGCGGCTTTTTTCTGCGGCATCGGCGGCAGCCTGTGCCACGAGGTCGTCGGGAAGTCCGGCGAGGTCATCTTTAGTCAGCCATATTTCGTATGTGTTGAGCTCTTTGAGTACGTTCTGCCCGAAGCGGGTGGTCAGTTCTGACAGTTCGGCCGACAGCGCGCGGTATTTCTCGCGGTCGTCGCCCTGAAGATTGGCGCCGTTGAGCGCGAAAGAGTCGTAGGTGGTCTGCAGGAGCATCTTGTCCTCGGGAGAAAGATTGAATTTGTCCTGATTGTCATAGACCTGTTTGATGCGCTGCCACAGACGTTCGTTGAGCGCTATACTTGTGGAGTAGTCGCTGAGTTTGGGTGATACGCGGAGCGAAATCTCCATCATCTCGTCATCGGAATTGGCGCTGAGAAGATTGAAGAATACGGCGAGCGCACGCTCGAGGTCTTTGCCATTGCGCTCGAGAGCCACAATCGTGTTGTCGAAATCGGGCACCGAACGCTGGTTGCAGATAGCGTCGACACCCTGAAGCGCCTTGGCAATGCCAGCGTCGATAGCTTCCTCATACTGGGAGTTGTCGATATTGTTGAATGGAACTGTACCGTAAGGGGTATTGAAATCCTGAAGTAGTGTATTTTCAGCCATTGCTGTCACGGATATTAATAAAGAAAGTGATAATAACAGTTTTTTCATACTGTGGAATATTTCAAAAATGAGGTACAAATTTACTCAATTATTTCATAAACACCAAATAGACGGCGCCTATAAGCAGAGCGAACGCCAGATAATGGTTCCAGCGTATCTGGAAGCCTTCGAACGCGAATGTGCAGAAGATAACGAAGACCACAAGCGTGATTACTTCCTGCATGACTTTGAGCTGCATGAGAGAGTACGGGCCGCCGTTGCCTTCGAAGCCAATGCGGTTGGCCGGCACCTGGCACATATATTCAAGCAATGCTATTCCCCATGAGAACAGTATCACAAGTATCAGCGGCCAGTTGGTGGATATGCCGGCCTGGCCCAGTTTAAGGTGTCCGTACCATGCGAAAGTCATGAATATGTTGGACACCACAAGGAGGATGATTGTAAGGATTGCGGGAGAGATAGCGAGATTGATGAAGGGGAGTGTCATTGCTTACTTTCTGTTTGGTTTAATCAGCTGTTTAAAATAATATTGAACTATTACTTATTATTTGCGGTACGGAATTTACGGTAATTTATTAAACTTTTGCTTTTGTTTTCATTTGAAATGCGCTGCAATTCAGGCATCTTGATGCGCCATGTGCCGCGTCGGCGAAAGAATACGCCGTCCTTGAGCGTCTGTGCGTCGCGGGATGCCTTGCAGCCTCCGTTTGTATCGGGTAAGAGGTCGGCGGGGATATTGCGCAGAGTCACGGGCTGCGTCACGCCGCAGGGCGGGTAGCCCATGAGTGTCCACATCACCATGGCGCCTACACTGTCGGGCGTGTTGACGCCCTCGATTGCTACGCTTGCCGAAGTGGAGTGTCGGGGTATGAAATCTTTGTCAACTACTGTCGCGGCAGTGGATTTGTCGGTACAGTCAGGGGAGTAGTAGAAAGAGCGGGAGAGATTGTCGGTGAGAAGTTCTGGCGAGATGTCGGCTTTGGCGATATGCGGAGCAAGGAGTGTGCAGGCATTCACGTAGCGTACCTGTCCGAGTCCGCCCTCGCCGCCGCTTACCGAATAATTGGTGCGTATGATTATCGGATTGTCCTCGTCGAGAGGGTAGAACGTGAAGTCATAATCGTCGGTTTCAAAAAATCCACCGCCGCCGGTTGCGTCGATGACCCCGAAATTGGCTTCCACGCCGAGAGGTTTGGGGAGAGACTGCAGCAGCTGTCGGAAGTCGTCAACGGTCGCGCATCTGGCAAGCGCTTCCGACATGATGAAGCCTTCGCGATCCTTCCAGTCATCGGACGGGTGGCGGAGGTTGTAGGATGCGGTATTCATTATGGCAAATCCAGCATCGTTATAGCCTATCCATGCCTCGCGGGCATCAGTGTCGTCGCTGTTGTAGAGAGCCACATACGCGTGGGTGCTGTCGGTGGCCTGTTTGCTTGCCACGTAGTTGACGAGATGCGATGTGTCGCGGTTTTTCCAAAGAATGGGGCGACCGTCGCGAGTCAGTTTCCCGGAAACGATAGCCGACGTGCACGCCATAGTCGTCACGAACGATATGGCTGCGAGGCAAATAATGAATATATATCTTTTCATTTCTGATGCATTAATGATTGTTTAAGAGCATAGCTCCCAAACGGTTTTGCAAAGATAATGGCAATTTTTTTTGTACTGACAGATTTTTATGCTAAATTTGATACTGTTATGAAAAAAGAAGATTATATATTTTGCCTTGATATTGATGTAAGGGATTATGAGCTTGACTCGGAAGGTATTGTAAATAATGCCAATTACCTGCATTACCTTGAATGGACACGCCACGAGTTCTGCAAAACGACCGGCATGTCGTTTGACGATATGCGGCGGCAGGGAATCATGCCGGTGCTCAACCGAGTGGAGATTGACTATATCACATCGCTCGCATCGGGCGACAGAATGACGAGCTGTCTGAATCTATCGCGGAAGGGACCGCGTTTCGTATTTCAGCAGGATATTTACAATCAGCGCGGCGAAGCGGTGGTGAAGGCTGTTGTCTCCGTCGTCGCGGTGGAAAACGGACGCCTGAGCCGCGGTGAAGCTCTCGCCAAGGCATTTGAAAAATATCTGTAAGGATTTTCCTTGTATAAATTTTAGAAACTGACAATATAAAATAAAGATATGACTCCCGTGCACCGAAATATAGACTTTAAGGAACGCTGCTACAGGCTGGCGTTCTCGATGATGCGCGGGGTCAATCCGGAAACCGGAAGCGCCATATTGCAACGCATGCATAGCGAGTGCGATTTCTTTCGGGCAACGCCGGCGGAGCTTCAGACCGTAATGGGGATGAAATCGCCGCTTTTTGAGCGTGAATACCGCGACCGATTGCTTGCCATTGCTGAAAGTGAGGCGGTATATAATGATGTCAACCGTATACGCGAACTGTATTTCACCGACAATGACTATCCGCAGTTGCTCCGTGAGTGCAGCGACGCGCCGCTGATGCTGTATGCAATAGGAGACTGCGATTATAATAACAGCCATATCATCAGTATCGTTGGTACGCGCCACGCCACGGCTTACGGTGTGGATTTTGTCAATAAGCTCATCACGGGACTTGCTGAAAAGGTCAGAAACATAATTGTGGTCAGCGGGCTGGCGTACGGGATAGATATTGCCGCACATAGGGCTGCAATGTCGGCCGGGCTGCCGACAATAGGCGTCGTAGCGCACGGACTGAGCACAATATATCCGTCGTCGCACCGCAATGATGCCGCACGTATGGCAAAGTCGGGCGGAATGGTGCTCACGGAGTATATTCATGATGCCCGTATTCACAAAGGAAATTTTCTGGCACGCAACCGTATTGTCGCCGGGATTGCCGAATGTGTTGTGGTGGTCGAGTCGGCCGATAAGGGCGGGGCGTTGACAACGGCCCGCATAGCGTCGGAATATTCGCGCGATGTATTTGCACTTCCGGGACGCACGTCGGATATATACAGCCGCGGGTGCAACGGGCTTATCGCACGGAATGTGGCGCATCTTATTACAGGTGCCGACGATATAATAGAGGTGATGGGTTGGGAGACTGCCGAGGAGGACGGCGAGCAGAAAAGCCTGTTCCCCGAACTTACGGAAGATGAGACCGTGATTGTGGATTATCTTAGAAATAAAGGTGACGCGAGGATAAATGCAATCTCGGTGGAAACGGGAATATCAATGTCACGTCTGATGCCGCTGATGGTCAATCTCGAGTTTAAAGGAATCGTGATTAATATTCCCGGCGGCTCTTACCGGCTTTCATAACCAAGTGCCAGATTTTCTCCTGCCGACAGTTTCAAAACAAACCGAATAAAATATTTGTTATTATAATAATTTTTAATCTATACCATAATGAACAAGAAAATTATTCCCCCCTCCGAACTTATAATCAATCCCGACGGGACAGTATTTCACATCCATCTTTTGCCGGAACAGCTGACCGACAGAATAATTCTTGTAGGCGACCCGGGACGAGTGGAAATGGTGGCATCGTTTTTCGATACCCGCACGTTTGAGGTGCAATCCCGCGAATTCCGTACAATTGGCGGTACATACGCCGGTAAGCCTATAATGTGTATCAGCCACGGTATCGGCCCGGATAATATCGATATTGTAATCAACGAACTTGATGCCCTTGCCAATATCGATTTTTCTACACGTGAGGTCAAGGACACGCATCGCCAGCTGACTATGGTGAGAATAGGCACATCGGGAGCATTGCAACCCGAGCTGGTGTTGGGCACTCCCGTGATAGCTGAAAAGTCGATAGGATTTGACGGGGTACTCAACTATTATGCCGGTCGTAATGAAGTGGCTGATCTGGAGTTTGAGCAGGCGTTTTGCGAGCATACCGACTGGAACAAACTGTGGGCGAAACCATACGTGGTAGATGCTGATCCTGAACTTGTGGAGCGTATCGGCAAGGATGATATGGTGAGAGGCAATACAATTTCGGCAGTAGGATTCTACGGCCCGCAGGGGCGTGAACTTAGGCTGGCACTTGCCAATCCGGCGCTCAACCGCTCGATTGAGGAATTCCGTTTCAAAGGACGTAAGGTCACCAACTATGAAATGGAAAGCGCTCCGTTGCAAGGCCTCGGCAAACTGATGGGACACAAGGCGATGACAGTATGTTCAATCATTGCCAACCGCATGAACAATGATTCCAATCCCAACTATAAGAACGGCATACATGACTTGATTGGAACGGTGCTTGACCGTATCTGACGAAAACTACAATCAGCGATCAAAAGTCGTAGCAATTTGTTGGGACGCCTACTTAATCTTAGTTCGGAGGATTATGATGAATGGAGATGCCGTAGGCATCCTCTATATGATTAACCCGGTCATGGCGCGAAAGCGCCTTGGCCGGGTTAATGTGTGGGCATGAGACGTTGCCGCAGGCATCGTCAATCTACATAAGCTATTCTTATATAAGAGTCTCCTGATATGAGGCGGATTGATGATGCCTGCGGCAACATCACGCAGCATGATGCGTCTCGTCCCGGCCAAGGCGCTTCGCGCCATGACCGGGTTAATCATATAGATGATGCCTGCGGCATCACCGCCACCCCAATGCTTAAACCGCGTACCTACAAGTTCGTCGCGTTGCTTGAGGGTTGCAGTATCTGTTAGCCTATTGGAAAATGTTTAGTTGGCTTTGTCGGTCAGAATTTGTAGGAGCAGGATACGAATGCTGTGTGGGTTATGTAGTTGTCGTCGTCGGGGAGGCCTTGCATGTTGGTCGGGTAGCCGGAGTAGAGGGAGAAGTCGGAGATGCCGTAGCCGAGGGTGAGTATTAGGTGGTCAATCTGGAGATTTATGCCTGATTTCAGATCCCAGCAGCAATAGCGGGGATTACGGCTTCCGCTTGCGCCGGGCGACAGGACGATGCCCGGTTCGGTGAAAAGATAGAAACCTGCACCCTGACTTTTACAGTTTATGATTCGTGGTGAGCGGACGGCTATGGCTGCGTTGAATTTAAAACGTGCCGCATAGTGATGTCCTGTTTCCCATTCATCTTCACCCCAATCTCCCATCTGATGTATCTCGCCGGCCATTCCGATGCCGATTTTGGCTCCGACATACTGTATCGGGAAGTAAGCTCCATGAAACTGCCATTCATATCCGTCGTTGTTGAGTCCGGCCATAGCTCCGGTTTCCCATCGGCACACGCCGTCATCAGTCATATTGGTTTGTGACGATGCTACGTATGGAGTTAATATGGATATGAAGCAAACTGTTAAGATGCGGGATAGTCGTGACATCGGAAGTGACAATTTAAGGTTTTGTTTTTCAAAATTAAATCCGCAGCTACTGTCAGATTGCGGCTGAACAGTAGCTGCGGTTAAAATCCGGTTATAGGTGATTACATCTGATTGATGCGGTTTACAAGCCATTCGCCGATTTCTTTTGTGCCGTAGGGTTTGTGGCCTTCAACCTGGATTTCGGGTGTGCGGACATGCGCTGCAAGGGCTTCGTCAACGGCTTTGCGGATGATGGCGCCTTCCTCCTTAAGATTGAAGTATTCGAAAAGCATGGCTACCGAGAGAACCTGAGCCATGGGGTTGGCGATATTGAGCCCTTTTGCCTGAGGCCATGAGCCGTGAATCGGTTCGAACACCGGAGTGTGCTCGCCGGTCGAAGCGGAGGGGAGAAGTCCCATAGAGCCTGAGATTACGCTCCCTTCGTCGGTAAGAATATCGCCGAAAGTGTTTTCCGTGACCATTACGTCGAAAAATGCGGGCTCGGTAATCATTTTCATTGCCGCGTTGTCGACGAACATATAGTCGGTGGTGACATCGGGATACTGCGGCTCCATCTCTTTTGCGACTTTGCGCCACAGACGGCTTGAGGCAAGCACGTTGGCCTTGTCGACAACGGTGAGGTGGTTGCGACGGCGGCGCGCGTATTCAAATGCGACGCGGAGTATGCGTTCTATTTCCCCGCGGGTGTAGGCGTTTGTGTCGTAGGCGCGGTCGTCGTCCTGGTATTTTTCGCCGAAGTACATGCCGCCGGTGAGTTCGCGGATGCAGATGAAATCGGCATCTTTGATAATCTCGGCTTTGAGCGGGGATTTATGTATGAGTGCCGGGAAAATCTGTACGGGACGTATGTTGGCAAACAGTCCGAGGCGCTTGCGCATGGCGAGAAGTCCTTGCTCCGGGCGCACCTTGGCGGTAGGGTTATTGTCGTATTTGGGGTCGCCGATTGCAGAGAAGAGTACAGCGTCGGCGTCCATGCAGACCTTGAAGGTAGATTCGGGGAACGGGTCGCCGCACTCGTCGATTGCAGCGGCTCCTACGGGAGCATACGTATAGCTTACGGTATGTCCCATTTTGTCGCATACGGCGGTCATCACGTCGACACCTACTTTTGAGATTTCGGGTCCGATGCCGTCGCCCGGCAATACTGCTATTTTAAAATCCATATCGGGTAGTCAGTTATTTGTTTTCGTATTCTGTGATTTTATCGCGGTTGCTGAGCAGGAAATCAATATCGTCGAGTCCGTTGAGCAGACAGTGCTTCTTGTAGGGATTGATGTCGAAATGCTCGGAGACTCCTGTGGCAAGGTTGGTGATGGTCTGGGAGGGCAGGTCGACGGATACCTGTGCCTTGGGGTTTGCCTCGATGGTCTCGAACAACGAGGCGAGGAACGGTTCGCTTACCACAACGGGCAATACGAAGTTGTTGAGCTCGTTGTTCTTGTGGATGTCGGCAAAGAATGTCGATACGACTACACGAAATCCGTAGTCGGCTATCGCCCAGGCGGCGTGTTCGCGCGATGAGCCGCAACCGAAATTCTTTCCTGCTACGAGTATCTGACCGGAATAGCGTGGGTTGTTGAGCGGGAACGAAGTAATGGCATTGCCATTTTCGTCGAAACGCCAGTCGCGGAAAAGGTTTTCGCCGAATCCTTCGCGTGAGGTGGCTTTAAGGAAGCGAGCCGGAATTATCTGGTCCGTATCAATGTTTTCGATAGGCAGCGGCACGCATGACGATGTCACATTATTGAATTTCTGTTTCATCAGATGAGGTTTAACGGGTTGGTAATAACGCCGGTTACGGCAGCTGCGGCGGCTGTGAGCGGACTTGCGAGCACGGTGCGTGCGCCCGGACCCTGTCGGCCTTCAAAGTTACGGTTGGAAGTGGAGACTGCGAGACATCCGGCAGGAACTTTGTCATCATTCATGGCAAGGCATGCCGAGCAGCCGGGCTGTCGGATTTCAAATCCCGCTTCTTCGATTATTTTGTCCAAACCTTCGTTTTTAATCTGGTTGAGTACTTCCCATGAACCGGGAACGAGCCAGGCAGTGACGTCGGGATGTTTCCGACGCCCTTTCACTATTGACGCGAACTGACGGAAATCGTCAAGGCGGCCGTTGGTACAGCTGCCGAGGAACACGTAGTCGACCTTAGTGCCTTCAATCGATTTGCCGGAAGTGAATCCCATATATGAGAGTGATTTTTCAAACGATGCTTTCTCCTGCTCGTCGGCGCTTGCGGGACATGAAGGAACCGGCTCGTCAATCGCGATACCCATGCCGGGGTTGGTGCCGTAGGTGACTCGCGGACGAATGTCGGCAGCGTCAAACCGTACCTCCTTGTCGAATACGGCGTCGTCGCCCGAGGGGAGGGTACGCCAATATGCCACGGCTTTTTCCCATTCTTCACCCTTGGGAGCATACGGGCGCCCCTTGCAGTATTCGAACGTAACTTCGTCGGGAGCAATCAGACCGCCGCGTGCGCCCATCTCGATTGACATGTTGCACAGTGTCATGCGGCCCTCCATCGACAATGAGCGGATGGCTTCGCCGGCATATTCGACAAAGTAGCCTGTTGCGCCGCCTGTCGTCATTTTGGCTATTATATAGAGGGCGATGTCTTTTGCCGTGACGCCGGGTGAGAGCGTGCCGTCGACGGTGATGCGCATCGTTTTTGGTTTGGCCTGCAGGATACATTGGGATGCGAGTACCATCTCGACCTCAGATGTTCCGATGCCGAAAGCTACAGCGCCGAATGCACCGTGGGTGGATGTGTGGCTGTCGCCGCACACGATGGTATATCCGGGAAGTGTGAGGCCGTTTTCCGGACCGATAACGTGGATTATACCGTTGCGCGGATGTCCGAGAGGGAACAGTGTCAGTCCGAACTCGCCGGCATTTTTTGTCAGTTGCTCGACCTGCTGACGTGATACCGCGTCGGCAATCTGCTTATCCTGATTGACGGTAGGTATGTTGTGGTCGGGAGAACAGTATGTGCGCTCGGGACGGAATACTTTGAGCCCGCGGCGGCGCAGTCCGTCAAATGCCTGCGGGCTTGTGACCTCGTGGCAGTAATGGCGGTCGATATAAAGTTGGGTAGGGCCGTCGTCGACTTTTGTAACGATGTGGCTGTCCCAAATTTTATCAAATAATGTATTCATTGTAAGGATTTATTATACGCTATGTGTAAAACGCGGTAGTACGGCCGGAGATTTTTTCCTGGTGGCTGCATGTATTATCGCACGAATTTGTTGATGGCGTCGATGAATGCTTCGGCCGAGGCGCTGACGATGTCGGTGTTGGCCGAGAATCCGTAATACTGGTTGCCGTCGTGTTCGACCGTCATGTGCACCTTGCCAACGTCGTTGCTGCCTTTGTTGATGGCCTGGATAAGGAATTCCTTGACAAGCATCTTGCGGCGTATGATGAGCTTGATTGCCGATATTGCCGCATCGACGGGGCCGTTGCCTGAAGCGCATGCCTCGAATTTTTCTCCCGCGATGTCGAGTCCGACACTTGCCACCGACTTGATGCCGACTCCTGAAGTAACCTGGAGGAAATCGAGCTTTATGCGGTGCTCCTTATTGTGCTGTCCGGCAATCATGAGCACGTCGTCATCGTTGATTTCCTTCTTCTTGTCGGCAAGACGGAGGAATGCCTCGTAGGCTTTGTCGAGCGCTTCTTTGTCGAGCTCGATGCCGAGGACGTGCAGGCGATGTTTGAGCGCGGCGCGACCTGAGCGGGCAGTAAGCACGATTGAGTTTTCGTCGACACCTACGACTTTCGGGTCAATTATTTCATAGCTTTCGCGGTTTTTGAGCACGCCGTCCTGGTGGATGCCCGACGAGTGGGCGAATGCGTTTCGTCCGACGATTGCCTTATTGGGTTGTACGGGCATGTTCATCAGCGAGGATACCATGCGTGAGATGCCGTATATTTTCGTAGTGTTGAGATTGGTGGTGATGCCGAGCTCTTTGTGGGAATAGCATATCATGGCGACCTCCTCGAGAGAGGTGTTGCCGGCACGTTCGCCGATACCGTTGATTGTGACTTCGGCCTGACGGGCGCCGTTGATTACGCCGGCCATAGTATTGGCTGTGGCCATGCCGAGGTCATTGTGGCAGTGGGTGGCGATGGTGACTTTGTCGATGCCGTCGACATGGTCGATAAGATATTTGATTTTCTCGCCGAATTCCGACGGAAGGCAGTAGCCTGTCGTGTCGGGGATATTGATAACGGTGGCTCCGGCTTTGATTACGGCTTCGACGACACGGGCAAGATACTCGTTGTCGGTGCGGCCTGCGTCCTCGGCATAGAACTGCACATCCTCGACGAAGCGTTTGGCGTAGGCTACGGCCTTTACAGCTCGCTCGATGATTTCCTCACGGGTGGAGTTGAATTTATATTTGATATGAGGGTCGGACGTGCCGATTCCGGTGTGAATACGTTTATGCTTGGCATATTTCAGTGCCTCGGCGGCGACCTCGATGTCTTTCTCCACGGCACGCGTCAGGGCACATATCGTGGGCCATGTCACTGCTTTGGATATTTCGACTACTGAATTGAAATCGCCCGGACTTGACACCGGGAAGCCTGCTTCAATGACATCGACTCCGAGTTCTTCAAGAGCCTTTGCCACTTCAATCTTTTCTACTGTGTTGAGCTGACAGCCCGGAACTTGCTCGCCGTCGCGGAGCGTGGTATCGAAAATGTAAAGACGATTGCTCATGTGCAATATTTGATTTTATCGTTTGGAAACCTGCTTACAAAGTAAGATATTGTAAATTTTTCACAAAGATAGTGTCAAATATTTACATATTCAAACATTTTTGTAGAAAATTGCATTAAATTGCAATGGAAGGAGTGCAATATTGTATTGAACAGCATGATTCCGGGGGCGAGACGCCCCCGCCCCTATATAATTTGAGCCGTACATTTTTTCTGATAAATATATCGAAAAGTATCGGGAGAGGGGAACCGGGAGAAGTTTTTAGGCGCTGGATAGTTTTTTCAGAAGAAGGCGCCTATGCGGATTGAGGCGTAGTGGAGGTCGCTGAAGCGGGTGTCTACGCCGTCGATTGTGCCGTTGGACAGGGGCATGTATTCGTAGCCGAGGGAGAAGTTGCTGCTGAAGGTACGGGAGTGGGCGAGGGTGAAGCCTATTGTTATTCCTCCGACAAAATTACGCTGGTAGATGTCGGTGTAAAGATTGGTGAAACCGACTCCTCCTTTCAGTTCGAGGTAAAGAAAACTCGGGGATTTCGTGAAGCTCGTACGCAACATGGCATAGACGGGATAGCTGCGCGATGAGTTGCTTACCATCATGCGTATGCCTGCCCCCATGCCGGCAAAGCGGATGTAGTCGCCTTTGTAACCGAAGAATGCGTCGATGTCTACGGCGGTCATGTCCTGTCCGGTCATGTCGATTGAACTGCCCAGTGAGGCGCCCCATGCGAAATGACTTGCAAAAGCTGACTCAACGTGCTGTGGTGACACGGGGCCGGATGCGGGCGACGTATTCGGAACGGCGGTGGCTGTATCGGCTACCGATATGGTATCGGCGGGGATGATGACTTCGGTGACGTCGGTTTGCGCGTAGGATGCTGTGGAAAGCAATAATGAAGATGTGATGAATATTGAAGCGGCTAATCTGGTCATTGTCATTCCGTTTTTTGTAGCTCGAGGCATGCCCAGCGGTCGCGCGAACTTACTCTGAGAAATTCGAGCCGGTAGTTCTGTGCCTGCTTGAGGAGCATGTTTACATCATCTTCATAGAACCCGCTTAACAGGATTGATGCTCCGGGTTTCATCGCTGCGGCATATTTGCCCATATCGTTAAGTATTATGTTGCGGTTGATATTGGCGATGAATATGTCGGCTTTGGGAAGTGATGCAAGTGCGTCGGCATCACCTAAAATGACATTGATTTCGGGATGGTTGTTGAGCCGGACGTTTTCAACTGCATTGGTCTGTGCGAACGGGTCAATCTCGATGGCATTGACGGGAGATGCTCCTTTCATTGCGGCAAGTATGGCAAGTATGCCTGTGCCTGTACCCATATCGATTACCGACTTGCTTTCGAGCTGTGTATGCAGCAAGCGATATATTATGAGTGATGTAGTGGCATGGTGGCCGGTGCCGAACGCCATCTTCGGGTCGATGACGATGTCGTACTGATATTCCGGGATGTCTTTGTGAAAGCTGGAATGGATTATACATTGGTCGTCGACCACGATGGGCTGAAAGTAGTTGCGCTCCCATTCGGCATTCCAGTCTTTGCCTTCAATCTCTTTGGTGGTGACGTTGATCTTATGTCCCGGCAGTGGAAATGTCGAGACGGTTAAATCGAGGCTGTCTTTGTCGAAAAGTTCTTTTTTGATGTAAGCGGTGGTGCCTGTCGCATCGGGGACAAAACTTTCATAGCCGATGTCGCACAACAGTGAGGCGAGGATGTCGGTGGCGGTTTCGTCGCACGGGTCTATGTCGACGCGGACTTCTATGTAATCATTCATGCTATAATTGTTTATCAAAAGACTGACGGCTGCACCGAGATACAGCCCTACGGAAAGAGGTATATCCGAGAATTAACATTACTGTGGGATTTGCTACATTCTCCATGTGCAAATTTAATGTTATTTTTTCTTTTTACGGAATAAATTCGTGACTTTCTTGACAATCCGATAGGTTTTTAAGCCATACTCGGCGGCTTCGACAATATCGGTGGTCGAAGCGAAAAATTTTTCAGCTTTTTTTTGCCGGCCTGTCGGCGGGGTGAATATGTTTCGGATGCGTTCTTTCTCAATATCGATGCGGAGTGCGGTCGTAGCACGGAGTATGCGCAGCTGCTCCATGTCGTATCCTTTCCATGAATTATTTCTTTTCATTGTCAGCAATATTGTGACTGTCGGGTGCGTCAAGTATAATTTTTGACAAGAACCGGGCAATCGGATTTATGATAAGTGTGCGTTTGAAGACAATCATCAGTGCTATCAGCAACATGTAGAATCCGCCTACGATAAGATATGCCCATACGGAGGCCATGTTCTGTGACAGCGCGTCGATGATGCCGTATGAAACGAATGCGAGTGCTATTATCACAAACAGCAGGCATACGGAGGCGATAACTATGGCGGCCATTATCTGTGTCAGCACTTCGGTGAGCGTCAGTTTCCCGGAGTGGATATACAGTTTGGCGATACGTTGAAACGGGGATAGGTATTCCTTAAATGATTCCATGACGGTATATAATGGGATGAAAAATTCAAATAAACAGTTGACGCGGGTGTTATAAAAAAGAACCACGGTCACGGATAAATGCATGTTTTCCTATGACGGTGGCTCTTTAATTCTTGCTGCCGGATGATGACGACATGCCAGTGTAAGCGTTTATGTCGGATTTACAGTCAATCAACCGGGCGTCGTTAGAAGTGAACGGGATTATTTTTCTGTCTCAATCTCGTCGGCTATCTCATCAACAATCTTATCAAATTTATCTTTGCGCAATTTGATACCGTGGTCGCGGAGGTATTGTGAAATTTTAGCTCTTGTCTCACAACCTTTCTGTGGTGCGAACAACAAACCGATAGCTGCTCCGGCGAGAGCGCCGCCAAATGCTGCAATTGCGATATTCAAACCTTTCATAGTTTTGATAATTTTAGATTAGACATATATTTTTTATGATTTTATTATCAAAACGTCGGTAATGATGAAATGGTTGAGAGCGGATTAAAAAAAATCGTTAAAATTTTGATACAGGCAGTGGAGGGTGTAACTTTTTGACGCATTTTTGAGCGAGTGGGGAGGTAATTTTGCGGTATCGGACATTGACGTAATTAGATTTATATTTTTGCTTTGCGCGAGGGCTATTGAGCCGGTGGGGGGGATTATTCCGCTTACGCGTCATCACGGGGCTTTATTGGCTATGGTAGCTTTATAGCTAACATAGCTTTATAGTATAGCTAATATAGCTTTATAGCCGGGATAGCTCTATAGCCGGGATAGCTTTGTGGCATTGCATCTCTTTATGGAGATTTGCGGCCGTTGAATTGGGTAGGGATGGCGCAATGTGTGGTGATCAGACGGGTTGGAGGCCGATTTCCATGACTCTTTCCTCCAGCTCTTTTCGGTTGCCGGCCGCTTTGTTTCGCGTTTTCACACGATAATTATATATCGTAATTACTGAGTAGCGAAGGAACTGGGCAATTTTTTCGCTATCCGTAATTCCGAGTCTGATGAGTGCGAAAATGCGAAGTTCGGTATTTAACTGACCTGCTTTCTTTAATACAATCCGGCCGTCGGGAGTGAGCAGTTTGTTGAAATCATCGACAAAAGTAGGGAACAGTTTTAAGAATGTGGTATCAAAGTTGCGGTAGAAGTCTTTGAGCTCTTCATCTATCAGATCAGTCGATTTCAATATCTTTTTCAGATCATCAATCTTCCCGGCTGCAATCAGTTTGTTTAAGGATTTCCTGTATGCATCAAATTTCTCTATATATGAGGAGCATTGTTCCATGTACTGTGTAATATATTCCTGCTTTATTTTGGAATTTTCAGCAATGGCGTGATTGGCTTCAGTCAGTCGGTTATTGAAATTCTCAAGTTCCGTATTAAGCTGTTTCAATTGATTGTTTGCGGCAACGGCGAGCCGATGTGCGTTTGATGTCTTCTTCATCTGTTTCCATATCCATACTATTGCCACAAGGAGGAATACTACGAGGATACTTATAATGATGGTAAGAGTCATCTGCCGTTGGCGCTGAAGCTGTATTTCTCTCACAAAGGCAGTATTGACGACGGGGAAGATGTCATTAATCTCAAGAATACGCTGTCGGGCATTGCATTTTTGGGCGTCCTCCATTGCAATACGGAGAAATTCGTGGGCATTGTCGGTATCTCCTTCCTGAAACAACAGGAGGGCAAGCTGCCGGAGCGAGACGTATTCGCGTACGGACGCCTGCAGGTCGGCGATAGACGAGATAAGGAGGTTTTCTTTCTGCTTTTCGGTATTGCCGAGTTTCTGGTATGCTAATGCCAGTGAATTGGCGACGATGGCCCTGTCGTGGGTAGAGTATTTGTTGTTTGCCAGATAATCTTCAAGTATTTCCACCGATTTACGGTATTCACCTTTTCGTCCGTATTTATCCGCCATATCTATGACGTAGGAGAGTGAGTTGGGCGGACACAATGAAAGCAATGAGTCCTGGTATGTCTCAAATACGGCCAGATATTTGTCTTTATCCTCTTTTCTGACTGAGAAATCAATTAAATAAGACGCAACTGTCCTTTTTATATAATAGTAGTATGGCAACAGGTATTCCGGGACAGAACTGTCGGGAATGGAATCCACAATTTCCAATGCTTCTTTATACATACCAATGCTTCCGAGGACATTTGCGGTATTGAGGCGTGCGTTGGTTATATATTCGGGATTGCCTGTCTTAAAGGCCAAGTTCTCGCGCAAACGGCAATATTCGAATGCGGAGTCGGTGTTGTAAGGCCTGAACTCATCAAGGAGGTCGCCCAAGGCAAAGAAACGAGTAGAGTCGTCAGGTGCGCGGTATAGAGCCTGCCTTAATTCTTCAAGCCGATTTTCTTTCTGCGACATATAGAACTCCCTGTTGCGAATTGTCTCGTGAAGCTCTGCCATCAGGGAGTCGGTTTTTGCGCACGTCGATGTGCAGCCGATGGTTGCCGTCAACAAAAGCGATATAATCCAGACAGTCAGTATTCCTTTAAACATCATATCCAAAGGTAATAAAAAATTTTAAAGATGAATAGTTTTCCCGTGAAAAAAAGGAAAAATCACTTTAAAATGCCAAATAAGGGGCACTCGTTTTACTACCTGTTTTGGCTGCTCTATTTATGTATTGCTCAGATAATCAGCGTATTGTGGTTGATGGAGATTCAAAACGGCTATTTATTTGCTACCGATGGGGATTTGCTCTTTTAAAACCGGGCGTCTATGTATAGTTTTGTGAAAGAAATTTTCAGATTGATAATTAAATCTAAACCATTTTTTAACTAATCAAATTAATTAATGATCCGTTAAAAATTCAACATATCGGCTAAGCGGTTTCTGCCACTATGCCA